>Ga0307517_10007633_pt1 | contig 15724 bp, 17 predicted proteins | sample 23_EM_MG_FD_194515 | JGI IMG/M metagenome (GOLD analysis project Ga0307517, IMG submission 194515) | Populus trichocarpa ectomycorrhiza microbial communities from riparian zone in the Pacific Northwest, United States - 23_EM | ecosystem: Host-associated > Plants > Roots > Unclassified | place...
TCCTTGGGGTTGGGTCGGTGTTCAGATATAGGGCTGTGATCGTTTTCGAACTTTGTTCGCGTATACCCTTCAAGATCTTCCCTTTGTCAATGTCTAGCGCATTCTCCTTGTCAATCCTCAAGATAACGCGTGCCTCCTCTCGCCATCACTTCGACTCATCTCCGCATCCTACCGTCATGCTAGCTCGGTTACACCCGTAAACGGAGATCTGCCCTCGCAGGTTACGCCTATTCAGTTCCGTGTGACACGTCCACGACGGTGCAGCCATTTGGCGGCCTGCTGGATCTAGGCGTCGCTTCTTTTGTCTTTCCCTGCTCCCATTTAGGTCTTTATCGACCCCACTCCACACGCATGCTGCATCTCTCATTTAATCAGCATCACGTCCTCTCGTTAATCATCTCCCTTCATCTCTCCACTTCTCCCCCTTCCTTATGGAGCTGTATTCTTCCTTCTCCGATATCACTGATCACTGTTTCGAGTTTCTTAATGTACATCTTGGATTAGGTTCCTTTTGCTCCCGTTCGTCCCATTTATGCTCAATTTTCTTTGTTTCTCGCAATAGTACTGTACTTACCTACACACCACACCGCCTCTGGAGTTCGTTAGTTTTATTGGTACTCAGTTATCTGGTCTCTGCGCCTGCTCTTATTATATTTTCATTGTGCCTTTTCTCCTTGTGTGCCCCCCACCGGCGATCGCCGAATCGGGAAGCGGTTGTTTGGCATTGCCCTCCGAACCAAACAAGTACATTCCTTCTTTTAACTCATCGCGGCCGGAGTTACTTTTATGGATAATGTCGCAACAGCTGTCATATGTGGTAACATTTGGTTTACCATTCACCCGTGTTGTGGAGCTCGGAAACTGACCGGAATGTTGGGCGTCCTTTGTAGCCTGTGGGGACACCATTTACGTCCGACGGGACCTCGCCCGCCGGGATGATTGGGGTGTCTCCGTAAACGTGAGTCGAGTCGTATTTGAGGAACGGGACGCGAGATCCCCCTCCATCAGATGCGTCGACGACCGACGTTGACGAACGATGGGGGATGTCTCCCAAAATCTCTCCGCACGCGTCCGCACTTATGGGCTCTTCCCGCGTTCGATCGCACGATAACCACTGACGAGTACTGACGGGTCCACTACTTAATTTCCATAAAAAATAGTGATTTTCTTCATCACACAAACGTCTCCCAGCAAGCTCGAAACGATGGTGTTCGGGCAGGACGAGCGATTTTGTATGGCGCGGGCCCAGACACAATGCCAGTAAGCATGGCCCGGAAAATTCATGAACGTTGCACAAAAATCTCAGACCAACATTGTCCGGCGAGCTGGGATAAGGCATTGCCCGGCAAGTTCGTGAGTGCCCAGCTAGTGTAATGCATATACCCACACCCTGGAAGGAGGGACGCGTCACGCCCTTCAGGCACCCGATTATCTAAGATTCCAGTCCTTTTCCCCCTGCCTCCCCCCACAACCACGACAATGAACGCCCTGGCCCAGCGGTTCGATCAAAATACCGCCCTCTCAAAAATCAAGCGGGCCAAGGCTATCATCGAAGAAGATGGTGACAATGTGTCGGATTTGATGTGGGGATCCTGCGGAGGCTTCGGAAATCTCGCCAGTGGAATCCCAAAGTTCAATATCCCTGATGTCCCAGATGTAAGTTCACTGACCCGTATTCTGGAGAGCGTGCATGTGTGCTGAGTGGCTGATGTTTTGTGTTGTGTAGCCTAGCGCGTTCTTGCGATTACACACTGACGATCACGCCGACCCGTCGTGCAGGATCAAGATTCAACACGGTACGACGACACTCGCGTTCCGGTTCAAGGGTGGAGTAATTGTCGCTGTTGACTCGCGAGCGACTGCTGGGAGCTATATCGGTATGCAGATAAAGAATCCGAGCTATTTCGGTTTCTGACGTCGCTCTAGCTTCCGGCACCGTGAAGAAAGTCATCGAGATTAACCCCTACCTACTCGGTACGATGGCCGGTGGTGCTGGTGAGCCCTTTTCGTTGTTTTTCCTGGGCGTTTCGAGTGTCGATTTGACGTCGCGTTACTTTAAATAGCGGATTGTCAGTATTGGGAGACGTATCTCGGGATTCAGTGCCGACTTCATGAGCTGAGGAATAAGGAGCGGATCTCTGTTGCCGCCGCCAGCAAGTATCTTAGTAACCTGGTGTATGGTTATAAGGGAATGGGTTTGAGTATGGTGCGTAATCATCCCCCATACACAGGAAATAGTCTCAAAACATTGAAGGGAACAATGATCTGCGGTTGGGATGAAACTGTGGGTGAAGCCTTGTGGTGCTACACGACCTCCTTCTGACACACGGATAAACATAGGGTCCACAAGTATACTACGTCGATTCCGATGGGACGAGGCTGAAAGGAGACATCTTCTCCGTCGGGTCGGGTAGCACCTTTGCGTATGGTGTCTTGGACCAAGGGTATAACTGGGATTTGTCGGACGAGGATGCCCAGGAATTGGGAAGGAGGAGTATCTATGCCGCCGGTCATCGTGATGCCTTCTCTGGTAACACGATTAACCTTTACCACATCAAGGAGGATGGCTGGAAGTTTATCGGTATGATTCCCCTCGGGTGCCGGTATTTAAATCCGCTAACGTTGGCTTACGGCCATAGGAAACTACGATGTCTCCGTGATGCACTACGACGGTCCTGGGGATATCCCTGGAGCTCCTGGCCATGGTTACAGCTACGGTGTTCGAACTGCTGGAAAATCATCTGCTGATCCCCCATCTTCATGATTCCCCGTCACACTTTTGTGTTTGTGAAAGTAGCACTGTTGCGTAAATCCTATGACAAAATTTCTGTGGCAATCGCCCGGCACTATTGCATCCTAGATCGTCTTGTCTATCACAACGTAACGGCGCAGAGCGCCAGTCCCCGACTCCGGCCGCGTTGGGGTCTCGGCGCTTCTGTATAGTCAAGCGTGGCTGGTAGGTCTCGCAACCTCCAGATGCCCGGCGTGAGTTCTAAAAAAATTGAAGAGAAAGATTGTGTGAGTTGAGGATCTGACGGCGCGAGGTCATCAGCAAACCTCACGATCGCTTTTTCTTCGCTTTTCTCAATTATAGTGACGCCAGGGCGCCAGTCCCAACCTCACCCATATGACATTGCTAATGAGTTTTAATAAACAACATATATTACGAATGTCCTACAGCAGGGTAAAAACTCAATCGCAGGCTTCTGTCACTGTATTTGTTGACAGCAACACGTTAGTCTACAGCGATAAAACGAAAGGGCAACTCACTTCGAGTCGTTTCCAGAATCGTTCGAATAATTCAATCCACCACACCTCCGGCGGCTCCATGGCCAGGATTGCCATTGTTCGTCGCGGTCCAATAAACACAATGCTTAGCAGCCCGTTCACACCAGGGGGTGCATGGGGAGCACAGCCACCGTCGAATCCACGTTCATCTCGTGTGCGCATGCATTGCCGTGGAACACAGCCTATGGGTTGTGACGAATCGGATGATTGATAGAGGCGGGTAACCACGGCCGTGTTAGTGAACTTTGTACGTACCCGTTCATCCTCAATCCATGTAAGGTCCTCTTGCATTGGGGCGTATTCAGCGTGTGGTAAACCGTGTGTATTATGCAATGTGCGCCGTAAACCCGTAAAACTGGGGTTATCGTTCAACGTTTCAACGTTGAATGTGGGAGAGAAAAAGTAGAGAGGCTCTGGATCGTCCGTCAAATTTATTTGGTCCACCCCCTTTATCATGTGCGCAAACAGCTATACTAAGGCGGCTAGGCTAGTTTGGTCGAGCCAACCAATTAGAATGGTCTACATCGTTGGCAGGGAGGTCGGGACGTTTCATCACGGACAAACCCTCCTCCTGTCGGAGTCGGGGAATCCCTGGGAACTGAGCGAGAAAACTGTGGCGGTCAGAATGCACGTAATATATGGCCACGCCACTCCTTCTGAATTGCAGTCATGTTGATGCCTACACCAGACGACCCTATGTCCATCTTCACGGACGGAAAGCTGAAACCGGGTGTCTACAAGATCCAGAATCTCGCCTTTCAGACCTTCCTCGGAATACAGGAGCACTCGAAAAGGCTGTGTTGTCGACCCGCCGCAGTTATGTCACCCCAGGATGCATCGGTAACTTCATCGTATTGCTGATCCTCGAATGCCTGATGTTTCCTGATGCTTCACAGTGGGAATTTGAACCGTTGGGATCGGGGTACAAGATCAAAAAGGTGTGTACGACCTCCTGCTGTGTAACTTGTCGCGATGGGCGTTTCAGTTGACTGGGGGGTAGGTCGACCGGGAAAAGCCAGATCAATTCTGCACCGCGTCAGAAGGTCTATTCTTCGGATTCGGGAGTGCGATCATCGCCACAGCCTTCCCGGTAGCATGGAGAGTAGAACTGGTGGATGAAATCCAGTACCGAGGACTTGGATACGTTCGGTGAGTTCTCACTCCCTAATACTCTTCGCTGATTCTCGCGATTCATCGACACTGCTCACCATGGTAATGGCGTAGGATATTCTGGGGCTCGACGAATAAAGCGCTCGACCTACCGCCGTTGTGGGGAACGGGCCAGGGTGAGACGAAGGTCGGTTGATGTTTCCGAAAACAGCTTGTACGTAGACAGCCCCTGACAATCGCTCGAATTACACAGATTAAGCTCTGGGAGGATATGATTTCCGTTCCGTGGCGCATCTGGAAGTTGATACCGGTTCAGGTGGAACAAGCGGGAACAATGTGATTCTTGGGTTACAGCTGTCAGACAAAATTAGGAGATCGTCCCAGCTGTTCTTGTGATTCGTCTACGAGGGGTGGTGCCCGATATAGAGTTTTGGCTCAGTCACCTTATTTGGGTGAACCATTTTCGTTGCAAAGTAAGGTCGCCGTCCGGTCAATTCATTGGGAATCTCGGAGCTGAGCGAAAGTGTGGCGATACCCATAAAAGGTGGCCGCTGCTGCTCCAGGTGGGTCCAAGTACCACATCCTTTCCTGCAGCCATGTTGGTGTGCACACCGGACGACCCTATGTCCATCTTCACGGATGGAAATCTGAAACCGGGTATCTATAAGGTCCAGAACCTCGCCAGTCAGACGTATCTTGAAATACAAGAGCACTCGAGAGGGTTGTGTTGTCGGCCCGCCACAGTTCTGTCACCCCAAGATGCATTGGTAATCTCATCATATTGCTGGTCCTCGAATGCCTAACGTTTCTTGATGCTTCACAGTGGGAGTTTCAACCGTTGGGATCAGGATACAAGATCAAAAAGGTATGCCTGCGTAACTTGTCGCGATCATGGGTGTATCGGTGATTTAACTCGAGTTTAGGTCGAGCGCGGAAAGCCAGATCAATTCTGCACCGCTTCGTCAGGGTTATTCTTTGGATTCGGGACTTCAATCTCGGTTGCGGCGTACCCTGCGTCATGGAGAGTAGAACTCGTGGATGACATCGATTATCGAGGATTTGGATATGTTCGGTAAGCGCTTGAGACTTCACTGACTTGGTGGTGTCTACTAATTCTTTCTATTTATCAATGCTATTCGTCTCGGACACGGTGCAGGATATATTGGAGCTCAACGACTAAGGCGTTCGATCTGACGGAGTGGGGGTCAAATCGAGATGGTGTAAAGGTCGATTGATATTCTTGGTACCGCCTCCGTGGATAACCACTGAAAATGATTCGTACCATAACAGGTTGCGCTCTGGGAGACTGTCAACGGGGGGAAAGCCCCGTGGCGTATCTGGAAGTTGATACCAGTTCAGGAAGACAACCCTCCAACAGGCCCGGATGCCAACAAGGATGATCTCCCTCCCCCATATTTCGCCAAGTAGTGATAGTGTAACTGCAGTCGAACAAAATCAGTAGTATCCTAAGAACTGTGTCTGTGATTTATCGACGAGAGGCGGTGTCTGGTATGGGGTGTTCGGTCGCCTTGCTTGGTTGCAAAGCGAGGTCGCCGTCCGGTCAATTCATTGCGAATCCCTCGGGATCTAGCGAGGCAAACGTGGTGAATGCCCATAAAAGGTGGCCGCTGCTCCAGGCAAGCCTAATCCCACGCCTTTTCCTCCTGCAGCCATGTCGGTCTCCTCACCAAACGACCCTATGTCCATCTTCGTGAATGGGAATTTGAAACCGGGCACTTACAAAGTCCAAAACCTCGCCGGCCAGACGTACCTCGAGATACTGGAGCACTCGAGAGAGTTGTGTTGTCGACCTGCCGGAGTTCTTACCCCGAAAGACGCATTGGTAACCCCTGCGTACTCCTAGCCCTAGAATAGTCGATGTTCACGATACGTTACAGTGGGACTTTCAAACATCGGGATCGGGGTACAGCATCAAAAAGGTGCGTGTGGCCGCCACCACTCACCATATACAAAACCTGTCATGAGGAACGTGCCGATTGGCTCGGAGTCAGGTCGACCGCGGAAAGCCAGATCAATTCTGCAACGCTTTGGGAGGGTTATTCTTCGGGTTCGGGAGTACGGTCTCAGCTACAGCCTTCCCGGCGGCATGGAGAGTCGAAGTTGTAGATGACGTACAATATCGGGGATTTGGATACATCCGGTGAGTCCCCACCCACCCAATTCTGTTTGCCTGTTCTCACGATTCATTGCGGTAATGGTGTAGGATATTTTGGGGCTCGACGAACAAAGTGCTCGATCTATCGTGGTGGGGATCAAGCCAAGATGGCACAAAGGTCGGTTGATGTTTTCGCAAATGACTCGTGCGTAAGAAACCTCGATGACCATTCGAATTACACAGGTGGGCCTCTGGGAGCACATCGGTTCAGATCCGTGCCGTATCTGGAAGTTGATCCCGGTTCAGGAAAGCAACCTCCCGACAGGGTCGAATGCTAACAAGGATGATCTCCTTCCCCCGTATTTTTCCAAGTAGTAGTAATATAACCCTGGATTACGACAGTCAAACAATATCCCAAAAACTGTGATTTGTCGACGAGAGGTGGCGCCCGATGTGGGTTTTCAGCCACCTTGTTTGGATGGATCCTTTCGGTTGTAAAGTGAGGTCGCCATCCAGTAAGTTCATCGCGAACCCCTCGGAATTGAGCGAGACAAGTGCGGCGGATACGCATAAAAGGTGACCCGAAGTACCACACCCTTTCTTCCTGCAGCCATGTTGACCTCCCCACCCGACGACCCCATGTCCATCTTTATGAATGGGAAACTAAAACCTGGTGCTTACAAAGTCCAGAACCTCGCCAGCCAGACGTACCTTGAGATACTGGAACACTCGAGAGGGCTGTGTTGTCGGCCCGCCGGAGTTCTTACCCCGAAAGACGCAGTGGTAATGTCGATGTGCCCCTGGCCCTAGTTCAGCCGATGTTCACAACGCTTTACAGTGGGACTTTCAGACGTCGGGGTCAGGGTACAGAATCAAAAAGGTGCGGGTGGCTGCTTATCGTATGAAACTTGTCACGAGGGACGCGTCGATTGACTTGGGACCAGGTTGATCGCGGGAAGCCAGACCAATTCTGCAACGCGCCAGGAGGGTTGTTCTTCGGATTTGGGAGTACAGTCTCGGCTACGGCCTTCCCGGCGGCATGGAGGATAGAACTCGTGGACGACATCCAGTATCGGGGGTTTGGATACGTTCGGTGAGTCTTCACCTACCTGACACGGTCCGCTTACCCCCGCGATTCACCAATACTATTCACCACTGCGATGGTGTAGGATATTTTGGGACTCGACGAATAAAGCGCTCGATCTATCGTGGTGGGGGTCAAATCAAGATGGCACGAAGGTCGGTTGATGTTTCCGAAAATGACTCGTGTGTGGGTAGTCCCTGATAGCCACTCGAATTACATAGGTTGCGCTCTGGGAGCAGATAGCCTCTGATCCGTGGCGTATCTGGAAGTTGATACCGGTTCAGGTCGAGGTCCCTCCGGCAGAATTGAGCGTTAAAAAGAACGAAGCCCCTCCCCCGTATTCAACCAAGTAGGTGATTCAGAGGGTTCACCACGTACCCGAATGATTCCAAAATCCTAAAATGATTAGGGCTACCGGCGGTGTGAATACCACCAGAAGGGTTGTTCCGAGGAAGAACGGCTTCTCTCTCACGTCGTGTTTCCGAGCGAGGAAGTAGAAGGATTTTCACGTGCGGATTATCAGCATTAGGCCGTGCAGGGTCAGAACTTATTTCGATCAAACTGGAAATTCGGATGCCCTTCATTAGATCATAAGTATACGGTTTGAAAGAGGTCAGACATACGATGTCCAAAGAATTTGTCGCTTTCAAAAGGAAGGGGTGCCCAGTGCACGACGAGATCAACACAGGTTTCTTTCAGCAGTTTCGACGGTCCATTTGTCCGTTGTGTCTCAGTCAGAGGAGTTTAAACTGACTCAGAACGTGAGCGAGCTGTATCTCGTTCTGGTCCATCGGAGGGGATGGGGGATGGACGATACTGTGAGGCAGTGGCTGAAATCGCGTGTCCCCTTCGCTGGCACCGCTTCAAGTTGTACTACGTAAGTCCGAGTCAAATGGAGTCTGGCGAGTCGTCGACATCCCCAAACCCTTCATCCAGGCCCAGGGAACCCGAACGGACCTGCAAGAGAGGGTGAGGCAGCGTCTACTCATTCTGAACGACACCCTCCATGAGAGGTGTTCCTCGATCCTAAAAAAAGGGAGACAAAAACCAGGCGCGTGCCAGGCGCAGAACCTGACCGACCTGAGGCTTCGTGGAGACGTAGGAGGGGGTAATCTATTCGTCCATGACGACGTTATCAAGCGCAGAAGGTTCGTGTAGCGTCACATTGTGTGACACCTCCCTCACTCCTTCACGAAGGCCACTCCATCGGATTCCTGACAGTCTCCCGAATATCGGGAACACCTTTTCTTCGGGAATCTCGCTCCCTCTTTCCGATGGTGGCTCCGTGGCAGCCTGTATACTGTGCTCCAATGCAGCGGTCTACCCTGATCCCTCGCGATCGGCAGCAGAAGGGTCCGCACGGAGGTCGCTCGCCACCGACAGCGGTTGGAAGAATTCCCGTACAGCGGGGTGTACGCTGCGAGGTGAGTCGGCTACGATGTGGTCGATGGCCAAGGACGAGATGATCGCACGTTCCTTGGGACCGACTCTTGCACTCGTGTTTGTGGCCGGGGAAGGAGACCGTATTCAAGGTTCGTTCTCTGATGTCCCGCCGCACGCTCAGTGATGTGCGCTCTTCACCTCGTTCGGAGGTGCGCTCATACGCTTTGGGGCCATACAGCTTATAAACAAAGTGTTATTACATCCCCGATCTCTTTGGGATTTTGGAGACTTCCACCGGGACTCGAACAACCTCACTCTCCAACAAGGAAGTTCGTAAGTCTCCGTAATCCCTCGCCCCGGTCGCTGTGTGGGCCCCGTAACCTGGTGCTGCAGTGGCGAGAATCCGTCACTTCTGCAGAGGTTATGACTCATTCAGAGAATCACTGTCGCATTCTATAGACACTTGAAGCTTGACCGTCCGAGTGGACCGTGTTGCCCGTTTGATGTAACACTGCTTCTGTACGGCTTCGTCCACTACTGGCTCACCGGCGGAGCTTGCCCATAGACAATGAGGTGATTCACGCCGCTCCTAAATGTGCGGCGTCAGGCTACAGCGGCTACCGTCCAGCGCTTTGAACCGTAAACGAAGACGACACACTTGGTACGACCAAATTGCCTACCTATGCGGTCACAGGGAGCGGCTACATCATCTGGCGTCATACATAATAACGTGCCCGGGTACAGAACACGGCGCATCCCCCCGATGTAATCTTTTCTGGGAATCCCGGACGTGCTTTCCGCCTGGATCCCAGATGGCGAGGATGTGCCTATCGGCGATTTAAAAAGACCGAGAGTTCTGTTCTCTTCCTCCGACCTCCGACTTGACTCAACTTCACGCGCTGATCGGGTCTCGCCCGAAAGCGAAGAAACAGTTGGGATCTTCACGATTCCCGATATCGATCACATCACTCTCCCCCCCCACCACCGCGATGATCACCCGCGCCTGGTGTCAGGGCGACGCGAAATCGCCGAGGTGTTATTCATTGTTTCCCCTCTGGTTTTCTGCAAATCCATCTGTTCTTCCATCTTGGGTATATTTAGAGCAGGCTTGTTACTGTCCTTGCTGGGTTCGTAGTTCGGTTCACTCACCGAAGGTAATCTTGGCTCTTGCGAACCGGGACTTGCGGATCCTAGACCAAGCGTCAGCTCGGAGTATCCCAAGAACTTTCCTGTGAGTTGCCGACGAGAGGTAGTATCTGGTATAGAGTGTTTCACGTTGTTTTGATGAATTCTCGTGGTTGCAAAGCGGATCGCCGTCCGGTCAATTTATTGCGGGTCCGTCGGAATTGACCGGGATAAACGTGGCGGATACCCACAAGAGGTGGCCGCCGCTCCACGAGGCTCCACGTAGGCCCAAATGCCACGCCCTTTCTTCCTGCAACCGTGTTGGTATCCCCGCCCGACAACCCTACGCCCATCTTCATCAATGGGAATCTAGAACAGGGCACTTACAGAGTCCAGAACCTCGCCAGTCAGACGCACCTTAAGATACTGGAACACTCGAGAAAGCTGTATTGTCGGCCCGCCACAGTTTTTATCCCCGAAGGCGCATTGGTACACGTAGTCTCGACGTACTCATGGACTTTCGAACGTCAGGTTCAGGGTACGGAATCAAAAAGGTGCGTGTGACCACCAGATCCATCTCACGCTTCAAAACCTGGCACAACCGCTTCACCATACGGACCTGATTGATCCTCCAGTGCGGACGGATGGGTTGCTGCACCCTGTAGCCATGGAGAGTATAGGCCACCTCGCCGTACCACGTGGCTTGGCGGGGGCAGTGGGTACCCAACCCGGTAATGGTTCAGTGTAGGCGTTCACGAGATTTGGGGAGTACCCTTGGACCGGTTTCCAGTCTGGGTTGTTTGGCACTTTCAACTCGAGGGTCCCCTGTCCCACCCATTGCCGGGGACTTAGCGGGTCACGCTGCGGGCACCCCACCCCGGTCCGGTCATGAATAATCCCATTTGTCGGCGCTACTGATTATAGATATTATAAACAGGTGAACCGGCACCAGTACCGCTAATAAACGTGAAACGACAAATGAAAAGAATATAAGCGGCCTCCAGCCCGACGCATCGCGAAGTTAGAATAGCCCGCAAAACCACTTCCTGTGCCGCAATACCTCTGCTTTCCAGCAATTTAGCGCATTGAGTGGGTTTTGTAGTCAGGTCGACTCACCAGGTTTCCCAGTGCAGACAGGAGAGGGATCCGCAAACCGGGGATGGCGCCCGGATGCCGTTGACGATGATACAGGGCTGTTGTCCCCAGACCTAATCTATCGGCGTGTGGACGACCCGAAGGAGAGAATGACATACCTGTTGACGAATCCTTCCCAGGTTCTGATTACTTCGTCGATTGTGGGACGCTCACCCGGGTCCCCGCTCCAACACGTTTCGATGAACTCCCACATCTCCGCAGTAAGACCGAGTTGTTCGGCATCCTGCGGCTTGGAGGGTCTCTTCCCACGAATGATCTGAATAACGACTGGCCCGTTATCCGTGTTCCCGTCGAACGGAACTTTCCCGGTGAATACTTCTACCGCAAGCATTGCGAACGCAAAAACATCCGCTGGTTTGGATGCTGTAATGGGTTTGGGGCTGGTTTCGCTGGGTGGCTTGATGATCTCCGGGGCGAGCCATCGAGGTGATGTTACAACTCCCCCAGTCATGACGACTGTCAAAGTCGGATTTGAGATTATGGGGGTTAGGCCATAATCACAGATCTGGGCCTTCCCGGTCTCGGATATTATCACATTGGCCTAAACAAGTTTTCATCAGCCTGGGGTGGGTCAGGGGAGACGCGCCACTCACTCCTTTCAGATCACCGTGGACGATCTCGAGGGAGTGGAGGTATTGAAGTCCCTTGGCGACTTGCAACAACTTCGGGGGTTGATCAGGAAACGGACTTTGTATGAAATGGGGGGAACAGTTACCAGCTTCGTCCTCGAGGCGTTGGGGTGAGATTCGAGATACCGAGTGATGTTTCCGCTGCAACCCCAGTCATAGATGAGGGCGAGCTGGAATATTGACATGTCGACGCCATGGAACGGCAGGACGTTCTCGTGAGACAGCCGCTTCCAAGTTGGTATCGATTTCCAAAGGATCTTCTTTGCTTCCTGGAGGTCCTCAGGTGGGTAGATGCGGAATGCTTTGAAGGCCACATCCCGGTCGTTCCAGGTTCCCCGCCAAATATCGGTGGTTCCACCTGATGAAACGGGAATTTCCCCGCGTTTTTCGAGCCCTTGAAGTGACCCGACGGAATTAGGTAGCGATAGGGTATCACTTGAAATGTCTCCCAGTGTGGCTACAAACTTGGTGTCTTTCGCGAGGACGACAGGAGCGGCCTATCCGTTGGAGTCGGCGTTTAGAAGAATTAGTATTCTATCACCTCGGACGGGGATGGAGGATGGTAATCAGAGCTGACCTGATCAATGGTTTCCAAAAGCTTTGTTCGTTCTCCAGTGGTCAACTGTCGGATGACCTGGATGTGCTTCCTACCGCTCAAAAAGGCCCGGAGCAGAGGCTTTGTGTCCTTTCCAGAAGGAGGGGGGTTCAGCAGCTCAGTGCGTACTTGATTTGCATCCCAGCTCGATAGTGTAGTGGGCTTTTCGGTATTCATGGTGGTAGGTGACGGGAATGGCTGTGATACTCTTGTGTGACCGCGCAGTGGTATTGTATTTTTCCATATTCCTGACCGTATATATGCATGGCCTGAGGCCCTTTTTCGCCCGGGCCACGCGTATCAGTCATGGTGTCTTCCTGTCGCTTATTGAAAACGTGGTTTGTGGTCAGTGAATGGCTCTGGTCCCCTACAGGAAACCACTCCGATGACCGAAGGCGGGTCACTCACTTCGCCAGAGATCCGCGCACATTTTTTCCGTGTTCACCGGGCTAGCGCCATTATCCTCGGATCGATTCTTATGCCTATTTCGTAGATAAGTGTAAGATAACAACCATCTCAAAGAGTAAAATATTCGCTGAACCTGGGGGTAATACCCTCACTCCCGGAACAGTCTATCCTTTTTTGGTAGGGGGCCCCTGGGCGACGGCGCGGCATCCCTGGGTGATCCCCAGGTGCCAGGTGTTGCGATCGCGGGAAATCCCCATCACTCCTGCCCCGCTTCCTCCTATCGAGGATGATCAGGCGTGGGAACCGCCCCCGGCCAGTGTCCCCCCTTCCGGGTACCCACCCGGGGTCCCACCAATCTATATGTTTTATTTAGCTTGCATAACGATTGTTTTATTGGCCTATTCAAAAGCGCGACCCCGGAACAAAAAGTGTTCAAAAAATAAATACTAGGGCCTGTAGAACGTCGCGCGCAGCCGGTACCGCTAAGTGCGGCCCCAAACGGACGAGGCCAAGTACCGCTCGATTTCTGCCCCGGGAGAGAGCAAGCATTGCCAGGCTTCCCAAAACGGAAGTCGCGATCAATCTCTGCCCCAGGGCGAGAATCAGATGTTGTCAGCTCAATTATTGTCCGTTCGACGCTGTGGTTACTGGGATCAATTGTGCGCGATGTTCTGCAGAGGGCGGGTTTTCCGGACATTTTTGTAGTCGCCCCTTTCGAACGGGCAATAGAATAATTTAATTGTTATGTATGCTAAATAAAACATATAGACGGACGGGATAGACTATGCTGGGGACAAGGGGTATTACCCTCATCCCAGCCAGGCTCAGCGAATGTTTTACGCCTTGAAAAAGAGTATTGCTCTCAGGATGTGAGTGACTTGCACCCCGTTCTGGCCTACGGGAAGACTTACGATACCGTGAGGCGGTGGCTGAAATTGGAATCGCGTGTCCCGTTCGCTTATGTAAGACCAAGCCACTGATCAGAAGAGCGCCCACTCGACCCGAACAACACCCCTCCCTGAGGTGTTCTTCGATCCTGAATTTGAAAAGCGGGAGAATAGAACCACGCGTATACAAAAACCTGGCCGGCCTCCCGAACATCTGGAACACCTCTCCTCCAGCCCCTTTCCCTCGCGATAGGCAACGAAGGTTTTCTGACGTCCCACAGGATGCTCGGTGCCGTGATTTCTTCACCTCGTTCGGAGATGCGTTCATACATCTCGGCGCTCTATGGCCCAGAAACGAACTGTGAGCTGTGTTACCCATTCGACGTAATACTACTGTTGTATGGCTTCGTCCACTAGTTCATTGGCGAAACTTGCCCATAGGTTATGGGCGGTTCACGCTCCTATGGTGCTCCAGTGGTCCACGTCCCTCAATATGTGGCGTCCGGCTGCGGCGGCTACATCAGCTGACGCGGCGGGTATTCCTGCTATTTTTTTCGATCACCCTTATGTTTCTGCGCCCGCCTTTCTCGACATATGACGCTTCAAAAACTCACTGGGCCGGCTTGATTTCTGCAGCATTGCACGGCGCCGTCGAGCACTTTCTGCCAACATTGAGTTTCTCTCGAAATTCGCACTTTGGATTCTGGTGACCCCGTTCGGTCTTCATCTCCTCGACGCTCACGTTTTTTTCACTCGGAAATTCTTCTAATGGTTCCAGGTGAGCGTATACAACGTTGGTACATTACATTTTTGATGAGCCATCATGTTGTGTACAGTTTCGGACCACTGCGACCCCCGGCCACTTGGGCCTTCCCAGGGTACCACCCCCAGCCTCTCTCCGACCTCAGCCACCCTGGTCATCTTGCCTGGTGTCTATGCGGAAGCTATATGGAAGCACTTTCTGTTGATAAATAACCCCGTTGATGAAACTTAGGCCCCTGGGTATGAACCACGCACGAGTTGGGTTTCTGGTGTAATAGATGTTCATTCCATGCTTTATTGTAATACATTGTGCTACATTAAGGCGCATATAATAGGTCAAGTGTCTTACAATTTGAGCGTCCGAATGGCCACCTCGCGCCAACACCGTGGACGGCGAAACATGTCCCAAAATCTCGCTACGAAGCACGATGCGCCAAGAAAACTCAATGCAACAAGGTAGTAAACACTCACCAGAAAGCGTTGAAATAATCTCCCAGTGAAAAAACCCAAGGGTTGGGGATATGAAGGCCAAACGGGTCCGAGGGTCGCGAGAGTCGGAAGTTGGAATTTCGGGAAGAACTGGATGTTGGCTGGACACACTCAACAGCGCCGTCGCAACGCCACAGAAATCGGACGGGTTCGTTGAATTTTTGAGGTGCTGGCCGCTGAGCAAGGCGGCGCAAAACACAAGGGTGATCGAAAACAATAGCGGAAAAACCCACCGCACCAACTTGTCCGGACACCGCCACAACAATGACGGCGCACCTGACACGGCCAAATTGCTTATCGATGCAGTTACATATAGAGAGCGACTATGGCACATCATCTGGCGACGCGACAACGTGTCCGGGTACAGAACGCCCATCCTCCCGGCATAACCTTTGAAATGGTGGAAATCCGTGATTCAAAACGATCGAAAATTCTGTCCCTTTCCTCCAACTCGACTCAACCTCACGCGCCGATCGGGCCTCACCCTAAAATGGAGAAATGGTCGGAATCTTCACGATTCCCGTTGAAGAGCAGGCCCTGGTGTTGAATGAGAGAGACGTGAAGGAGAACCGACCTAATCACGAGGGTTTCCGAAGGGGGGCGTCGGCAAACTGTCGACGCGATGGAGGTGGAAAGGACTGAGACGGAGACGAAGAAGAGAGTCGAGAGAACTGGAGAAAGAGCGACCGAAAC
>Ga0307517_10007634_pt1 | contig 15724 bp, 13 predicted proteins | sample 23_EM_MG_FD_194515 | JGI IMG/M metagenome (GOLD analysis project Ga0307517, IMG submission 194515) | Populus trichocarpa ectomycorrhiza microbial communities from riparian zone in the Pacific Northwest, United States - 23_EM | ecosystem: Host-associated > Plants > Roots > Unclassified | place...
CTTTCGGTCTGGGTGAAATGGCTGGCACTGGAAAAGAACCTCGGCAAGGGCGTTATCTCGCTCTATGCTGTGGGTGGCGGGTCCCTGCCGCTGACGAATTATATCGCCGATTTTCTGCCTTTGTCGATCGGCTTGCATAGCAAGACGCTTTCGGGAAGGATCATCGCGGATTATCAAGTGGGGAATTTCTTCGTGACGGGATCGGGCACCTATACTCTCCGGGACAATATCACCATTGATAGGAACTCCTATTATACTACGGAAGAGCATCTGACCAATGAAGTGGAGATGCCGAACATGGCCTCCTTCAATTTCCGGATCGGCTACCGCAGCGAACGCTGGATCCTGGAGGCGGTGGGATCGAATAGGACGACGATCGGTGGATTCGATATCCGGAAGAATGATATGCCTTTCCCCAGCAATAAAATGAATGCGACAATGGCGGGCGGTCATTTCAAATACAATTTCAAGGCCGTGGACGGGTTGTCCCTGACGGGTGGAGGCAATTACACGCTTACCGGCCGGAATGTCGGTCAGTCGACCTCCTATGATGTCGGGGTGTTTTATATCCTCGATTTTTCGAAGAAGGCCAAAACTCCTGCTACACCAGCTACTAAAACTAATTAATATGTCCTACACCAACGATACCATGCAGACTAAAATGAACAAAGGGTCCCGCCTCTTGGCCGGCGCCCTGGTGCTGCTGACGGCATTTGCCTGTAATAAGGGCGTTTCCGACAGGACGGCCGATGCCCCTGCTCTGAACCCCACTAACCAGGACCTGAATGCAGGAGCCTGGAAGACGGTGCTGCTCTCACGCCCGGATACCTTTGCTGTGGCGGCGCCCGCCGCGCTGACCTCGCCGGGCTACCTGGCAGAGTTGATCGAGATCAAGGGCTACCAGGCTAAGCTGACCGATAAGGATAAAGAGAAGATCAAATACTGGAGCGCCGGGGGCGTATTACGTTGGAACGAGATCATGCGCGAGCTGACAGCCAAATATAATTTACCTCCCTACCAGAACCCGGATGGCACTTATCCCATTCCCAATGCGGCCAACCCTTTTAACTACCCCTTGTTCCCCTTTGCGAACCCGCCTTATGCATCCAGGGCGTATGCGTATATCAGCGCCGCGCAGTATGATGCATTGGTCGCCTGCTGGTATTATAAAAAACTCTACAACCGGTCGGCCCCTTATATCGTGGATTCCACGATCAAGGCGGGCGTTCCCAGGACGACCTTGCCCTCCTATCCTTCCGAGGCGGCCGTATTGGCCGGCGTAACAGCCGAAATGATGAAGCTGTTGTTCCCCGGTGAGATCGCAGCGATCCAGAATAAATTAACGGAAGCGGAAGTGAGCGCCATCCAGTCCGGCGCCGCCACGCGCAGCGATATCGTAGCCGGAGAAGCATTGGGCCGCCAAATAGCCCTGTTCTTCACTGCCCGCGCAAGAGGGGATAATGCCGGCAAGGCCGTAGGTACGCCCGCCGACTGGGCGGGCCTGGTCACGAAGACGGAGGCGACGGGTGAAACGCCCTGGTTTAGCCTGGAAACGCCTAAGCGTCCTCCCATGCTGCCGCTTTTCGGTAATGTAAAATGCTTCTTATTCGATAGCGCGACGATGGTCAGCCTCCGCCCGCCTCCGCCCCCGCTCACGAGCAGCGCGCAGATGAAGACGGAGACGGAAGAGGTCCGCGGATTCGTCACCAACCCCACCCGGGAGCATCTCCGGATCGTCCAGTTCTGGGCAGACGGGGTAGCCACGTATACGCCTGCGGGCCATTGGAATGCCATTGCCGCCGACGATTTTATTACGAAGAATTTCAGCGAGGTGAGATGGGCGCGGAACCTGGCATTATTGAATATGTCCCTGATGGATGCCGGCGTCGTCTGCTGGTATACCAAATATTATTATTTCAATCCGAGGCCTTCCCAGATGGATCCGGCTATCAAGACCCTCACGGGGGTTCCTAATTTCCCGGCCTATATCTCGGGTCATTCCACCTTCAGCGGAGCGGCCGCCACGATCCTGGGACATATCGTACCGGAGAAGGCCAGCGCCTATATGGCTATGGCGCAGGAGGCATCGAACTCGAGGATCTATGGAGGAATTCACTACCGGAGCGATTGCTCGACAGGGCTTACGGTAGGACAAAATATTGGTAACTACGCTATTCTACGGGCCACGCATGATGGCGCGGAGTAACGTAGTTATTTTTGGTTATAAGCAAAAGTCAAACGCCGCGATTCTTCGCGGTGTTTCTATTAAAACTCCCTGGCAGGTTAGTAACTGGCAGACCTGCCGTGTATTATAAATGTATAAAATTATCTTCGAATGAAAAGGTCGCTTTTTTTAGGCGCGCTCTTCCTCCCTACCCTGGCAACCATCGCCCAACAGAAGGATCAGCGCTCCGACAGCAGCAAACCACGTGTCCTGGACAGCGTGCGCGTGATCGCAAGGGAGCCGCTCAACCTTGCGGAGATAGAAGGGGTCTATATTTTTTCCGGGAAGAAGACGCATGACCTCGTGCCGGACGCGGCTGAAGCCAATCTCTCCCAGAATATGGCCCGTATGGTCTTCGCCAGGATCCCGGGGCTGAATGTCTGGGAAATGGATGGGGCCGGCACCCAGGTGAACATCGGCGCCCGCGGGACGGATACGCACCGCTCCATTGAAATGAATATGCGGCAGAATGGCTATAATACGAACTCGGATATGTTCGGCTACCCGGAAGACCACTACACCCCACCCATGCAAGCCATCCGGGAGATCCAGTACGTAAGAGGATCGGCGGCGCTGCAGTTCGGCAGCCAGTTCGGCGGAATGATGAACTACCGGATGAAGGAAGGCGACAGCACCCGGCCTTTTTCCATCGAGAGCGAGCAGACAGGCGGATCGTATAATTTCTTTAATTCCTATAATGCGGTCGGCGGCTCCTACGGCAAGATCAATTATTATGTATATTATGACAACCGTCACGGGGACGGATGGCGGCCGAATGCAGCCTTCAATTACCAGGCCTATTATGCCAATGTCTCCTGGCGATTCAGCGATAAAGGCAGCCTTTCCTTCCAGTTCTCCCGGATGAATTACCGGCAACAGATCGCCGGCGGGCTGACGGACGCGCAATTCGCGCAGGACCCGCGGCAATCCTTCCGCGGCAGGAATTTCTTCAACCCGGAGATCAATATCCCCGCGATCACTTTCAATTATGCCTTTTCACCCAACACTCACTTGCAGGTACAATCCCATTTCCTTTCCGGCCAGCGCAACAGCGTCCAATTCATCAACACGTCCAATATCGCCGATACGGTGAACACTTCCCTGGGGACCTATAACCCACGCCAGGTCGACCGGGATTACTACGATGGCTTTACGACGGAAGCGAGGATCCTGCATCATTACCACCTGGGAAAAATGGAAGCGGTCCTCAGCGGAGGCGCCCGTTATTCTACAGAGCTGACCCGGCGCCGGCAGAAAGGCGTCGGCACGACCGGCAACGATTTTGACCTGAGCCTCGTCAAGCCCTATGGCATCGATCTCCGCCTGCACACGGACAACTATGCGGCTTTCGTAGAGAATATCTTCCGTGTTACTCCCCGCCTCTCCATTACGCCTGGCGTCCGTTATGAGGTGATCGATTCCAGGATGACCGGAGTGATCAATAACGCCTCCTTCCCGGTAGCGTATAAAGGCAACCGGAATTTCCCCCTGTTCGGGACCGGGCTGCAATACCAGGTCAGCGGGGCGGGGCAGCTGTATGGAAATATCTCGCAGGCCTATCGTCCTTACCTATACGCCAATATCACCCCTGCCGACCAGATCGGGGTCATCGATCCGAATATGAAGGACAGTAAAGGGTATGACGTCGACCTGGGCTACCGGGGCCGCATCGGGGATTGGGCGCGTTTCGACGTCAATGCCTTTTATCTCTACTACGGCAATCGGGTGGGACAACTCACCCTGACCAATCCCAACAACTCGACCTATCTCTATACGACCAATATCGGCAATTCCCTGGCGCAGGGTGCCGAAGTTTTTGTAGACATCAGCCTGTGGCGGCTGTTCGGCGGCGGGCAGTCTACCCGTGATATCCGGATCTTCCATTCCCTGGCCTATGATCATGCCCGTTACACCAGCGGACAGATCAGCAATATTGGCCATAATACCAGCCTGAAAGGTAACCAGGTCGAAGGCGTACCTGACTGGATCTACCGGTCGGGCCTTAGCTTCCAGTCCGGCGCATTAAAGACCTCGCTGCAGTATAGCTATGTGAGCAGGGGTTTCAGCGACGCCAATAATACGCCTCTTAACAGCACGGGCGCCACAGGGGTGGTACCCGCCTATCATGTATGGGATTGGTCGGCCGACTGGGCTTTTTTAAGGAACTATCATATTTCGGCGGGCGTGAACAACCTGGCTGATGCAAAATACTTTACGCGCAGGATCAATATGTACCCCGGTCCCGGCATCCTGCCTGCCGATGGACGGACATTTTATCTGTCCTTTGGGCTGAAGCTATAGGAAGTTAAGCGGCGGATCATTACATTTATAGCATTAATTGTGTGATTATGAAAAGATCCGCCTGCTTTCTCTTCCTCACCCTTTCCTTCCTCCTGTCCCTGGGACAGCCCTTGCAAACGGCTACTCCCGACAAGATCTATGGCAAGCTATTCGCGGATGTCCAGATGAATAAGGTCTTTGCAGACGGTAAGACCTTTGTCGACTGTATTCCCAAACGCAGGCCGGCGACCATCGTCGCCGAGTATGAAACGGCAAAAAGCACCGCGGGCTTTGACCTGAAAAAATTCGTGGAGGATAATTTCGAAGTGCCTGCCGGGGCGACGGATAGCTATAAGAGCAATGCTACGGAGGATGTCGTGACGCATATCAGGAACCTGTGGACGGTGCTGAAAAGAACGCCCGATAAGATCGTGGAAGGGAGCTCCCTGCTGGCGCTGCCCTATCCCTATATCGTGCCCGGCGGCCGATTCCGGGAAGTTTATTACTGGGATTCCTATTTTACCATGCTGGGCCTGAAGGAAAGCGGCGAGATGGAGATGATCGATAATATGGTGAAGAATTTTGCCTACCTGATCGAGAATTACGGGCATATCCCGAATGGTAACCGCAGCTATTACCTGGGTCGTTCGCAGCCGCCTTTTTTCTCCGTGATGGTGGAGCTGCTGGCGGAGGTAAAGGGAGATAGCATCTACCAGGAATTCCTGCCGGCTATGGAAAAGGAATACCGCTTCTGGATGGACGGCAGCGATAAGCTGAAGCCGGGCCAGGCCTACCGGCGGGTAGTGAGACTGAAAGGCGGGGATGTCATGAACCGCTATTATGACGATAGCACGTCGCCCAGGCAGGAAAGCTGGCGGGAGGATTTTCTGGCGGCGCAAAGGTCGGGAAGGGACAAAGTGGAAATGTACCAGCACCTGCGTGCGGGGGCCGAGAGCGGCATCGATTTCAGCAGCCGCTGGTTCGCCGATAAAAAATCATTGGTCACCATCCGCACCACGGATATGGTTCCCGTCGACCTGAACGCCCTGCTATACCACCTCGAGATGGCGCTTTCCAAAGCGAAGCTCATCAATAAGGAAGACAGCCTGTCGGGCGTCTACCGCCGCAAGGCCATCCGGCGGGGGGAACTGATCGATAAGTATTGCTGGAACAGGAACCGGACCTTTTATACCGATTATAATTTCAAGACACAGCAGCAGAGCGCCCATATCAACCCGGCAGGGATGTATCCTTTTTGCTTCGTCAACGAGCACCCGGACTATATGAGCTTCCTGGGCAAGAAAGTGGCGGTCGTCATCCGGCAGAAGTTATTGAGGCCCGGCGGGGTCGCCAGCAGTGAATTCGCTACGGGTGAACAATGGGACGCTCCCAATGGCTGGGCGCCCCTGGAATGGATGGTGATCTGGGGCCTGGACCGCTGCGGCCAGAAAGACCTGGCCGCTGATATCGCCACCCGCTGGGTGCGGCTGAATGAAAAGGTCTATAAGGAAACGGGCAAGCTGATGGAAAAATACAATGTCGTGGATATTAATAAAGAGGCCGGAGGAGGTGAATATGCAGGCCAGGATGGTTTCGGCTGGACGAACGGGGTGCTGCTGAAACTGATCGGAAAGTATAAGTTGCCCACGCATTTTTGACCACTTATTCACCTCTTACTCATAACTCACAACTCACCACTGAGCACTCACAATCCGCCATTCCCTATCTTCGCAAAAATTTTCACGATGTCCAGGTCCCTTTTTGCCCTGCTGTTTATTTCTTTTTTCGTTGTCTCCTGTTCCCACAATAATGTAACGGAGGACAAGAGTCTCAAAAAATATTTTGATTCGGCGGGGGTTGCCGGCTGTTTTGGCTTATTCGACAATGGGCAGGGGCATTTTACCATTTATAACCTGGAACGTTTCCGCGACAGCGCGTTCCTGCCTGCATCGACCTTCAAGATCGTTAATTCCCTCATCGGCCTGCAGACGGGGATCGCCAAAGACGACAGTATGGTGATACCCTGGGACCATGTAATCAGGAGCAGACCGGAATGGAACCAGGACCTTACGATGAAACAGGCTTTCCGGGTTTCCTGCGTGCCCTGGTTCCAGGAGCTGGCCCGGAGGATCGGGAAGGATACCATGAAGAGATGGATCGATACGCTGGCCTATGGTAATAAGGACATCAGCGGTCCGATCGATACCTTCTGGCTGAACAACCATCTGAAAGTGACTTCCGACGAGGAACTGGGCCTGGTGAAAAAACTCTATTTCGACCAGCTCCCCTTCTTCACCCGCCCCCAGAATATCGTCAAAGGCATGATGCTCATGGAGGATAATGCCAATTATCAGTTGAGCTATAAGACGGGCTGGGGAACCAGGGAGAATGGACACCCGCTTGCCTGGATCGTGGGCTGGGTGGAAGAGAATAAGCACCCGTATTTCTTCGTGCTGAACCTGGAATCTTCCGATCCGAATTTCAACATGCTGACTGCCCGGATGGCCATCCTCAAGGGGATCCTGAAGCAATTGGGGTTTTTCGAGGGGAAGAGATAGCCTGTAAGGTTTCTATAAAACAACCTTTTATGAAAGGATATCTTGTTTTTGCCGGCCTGATGTTGCTATTCCTGATTGTTTTCTTCCTTTTATGGAAGAACAGGAAGAGTAAAAATGCGGACGTCAATCATGATCCCTGGGAAGATTTCACCAAAGGTCCTTTCGACCTCCCTTAAAATAAGTCTAAATTTTTCCTGGCTTTCTTTTTGCAATTATTCTTGCTTAACTTGCAAAAGTGTTTCGTTTCCAACATATTGAATACCTGTTCGGTCTGGTGGCCCTGCCTCTGCTCGCCGCCATCTTCTTCCTGCTCCTGCGCTGGAAGAAAAAAGCGGTTATCCGGATGGGAGACCCCCTGCTGATCAAGCAGCTAGTCAGCAATTTCTCTTCTTTTTGGTTCCTGGTAAAATTCATCCTCCTGCTCCTGTGCTTTACCGCCGTCGTCCTGGCCGCCTGCAACCTGCAAAAACCCGGCACGACGGAGAATGTCAATCGTCAGGGCGTGGACGTGATGCTGGTATTGGACGTGAGCAAGAGCATGCTGGCCCGGGATATCAAGCCCAGCCGCCTGGACCGCGCCAAGCTATTGCTGACCCGCCTTTCGGACAAGCTGGAGAACGACCGGCTCGGATTGATCCTGTTTGCAGGAAGGGCGTATTTGCAGATGCCCCTGACCACCGATCATGGCGCTGCCAAAATGTATATCCAGGACGCGGGTCCCGATGTCGTTCCGACGCAGGGTACGGTGATCGGGGACGCACTTAAAATGGCCAATACTTCGTTCAATAGCAAGGATAGGAAATACAAGGCCATCGTATTGCTGTCGGATGGGGAAGACCATGATCCCCAGGCGCTGGAGCTGGCCAAACAGCTGGCAGGCAGCGGCGTCATGATCAATACCGTAGGCATCGGCTCCCCGGACGGCTCTCCGATCGTCGACCCCCTGACGAACGAGATAAAAAAGGACGAGCAGGGCCTGACGGTCATTTCGAAGCTCAACGAGGCGGAACTGCAACAACTGGCGGATGCGACTAATGGAAAATACATACGACTGGACAATATGGAGGACGCCCTTATTACGCTGACCCAAACACTGGACAGCATTGAAAAAAAATCCCTGAACGATGAAGAGTTCGTGGATTTTAAAAGTTATTTTCAATGGTTTATCGGCATCGCCCTTGTATTGCTGCTGGCGGAGTATTTTTTACCGGAACGCAAAATGCGCCTCCGCAAGCCCAAATCAATCATACAGCCTCAATCGACTATTGCATAAAAATGAACCGGTCCTTCTCCATACCATTGCTGAGCTTTATGCTGATCCTTACGGGTCTGCACAGTTCGGCGCAACAAGAAAATGGGCTGATCCGTAGCGGCAACCGCTATTACAAGCAGAAGAAGCTAGACCAATCGCAGAAGGAATACGAGGAGGCAGTGAGAAGGGCCCCGGAAAACCCCGCGGCTAATTACAACCTGGGAAACGCACAGTTCCGGAAGAATAATTTCGAGGACGCTGCGAAGTCCTATGACGCCAGCATCACCCATGCCCCCGATAATCCCACCCGTGAAAAGGGATTGTATAATAAAGGAGTGGCCATGATCAAGCAGCAAAAATTGCAGGAAAGCATCGACGCCTGGAAAAATGCGCTCAAGCTGGATGCTTCCGACGAGGACGCCCGGGAGAACCTGCAAAAGGCCCTGCTGAAGATGAAGGAGCAACAGCAGCAGCAGCAGAAAGAGCAGAAGGACCAGAAAGAAAAAAAGGATCAAAAAAAGGATAAGGAGGAGAAAAAAGAGCAACAGCCTAATCCTCAGCCCAGTAAACTGACCAAGCAAAAAGTGGAACAGTACCTGAAGGCCTTACAGCAAAAGGAGAACGAGGCTCAGGAGAAGATGAACCAGAATAAGGTCAAAGCCCCTACCCAGCCCGATAAGGATTGGTAACGATAAAATCTTCCTGCCGATCGGCATCCGATCGTTAATTTTGTATCATGCAATTGTATTGTAATTCTCTTACCCGCTATTCCCGGCTGAAGACCCTGGAAGTGAAGATCGGGGACCTTCTGCTGGGCAACCTGAACCCCATCAGGGTACAGACGATGACCACCACGGACACCATGGATACGCTAGCCACCGTAGAGCAATCCATCCGTTGCATAGAGGCAGGGTCGGAACTGGTGCGGATCACGGCGCCCAGTAAAAAAGAGGCGGAGAATTTACTTAACATTAAGAATGAATTACGGAAGAGAGGCTACCGGACCCCCCTGGTGGCGGATATCCATTTTACACCCAATGCCGCGGAGATCGCTGCAAGGATCGTGGAAAAGGTGCGGGTCAATCCCGGGAATTATGTCGATAAGAAGAAATTCGAATTCATCGATTATACCGACGCGGAATACAACGAGGAGATCGAGCGGATCCGCGAACGCTTCACACCCCTGGTGAAGATCTGCAAGGAGTACGGCACGGCCATGCGCATTGGCACGAACCACGGCTCACTCAGCGATCGTATCATGAGCCGTTATGGCGATACGCCGGTAGGGATGGTGGAAAGCGCCATGGAGTTCCTGCGGGTGGCGAGAGGAGAAAGCTATCACCAGATCATTCTGAGCATGAAATCCAGCAACCCGCTGGTCATGGTGCAGGCTTACCGTCTGCTGATCCAGAAAATGGAGGAGGAGTTCGGCGTCTGCTATCCTCTGCACCTGGGCGTTACCGAAGCGGGCGACGGAGAGGATGGCCGGATCAAGTCGGCCATCGGCATCGGGACCTTACTGGAAGATGGCATCGGGGATACGATCCGCGTTTCGCTGACGGAGGACCCTGAATTTGAAATACCCGTTTGCCAGGACCTGGTGAAAAGATATGAGGGGAGAGGAGAAAATGACGCGATCCTCGCCATAGAAAAGATCCCGTATTCTCCTTTTGAATATAAGAGGAGACCCTCTCGGGCTATCTCCAATATCGGCGACCATCACGTCCCGGTAGTAGTGGCGGACTTTATGGAAGCTGCGACGATCACGCCGCAAGACCTGCAGGCCGTCGGCTATAGCTACGATCCGCAGCTGGATAAATGGAATATCGGCGATGCGGCGGCGGACTATCTCTACAGCGGCAGTAAAGAGGTCGGCTTCGCCCTGCCGGGAACTTTGAAAGTGATCTGTGATCACGCTGCCTGGCTGCAAATGGCGGACCAACAAAAATATTTCCCTCTGTATCAGGGCAAGGAATACCTGCAGAAGGGCGACCATTCGTCCCTGCTGAACTTCGTAGCCCTGGATACGGCTTCCGCGGTGGCGAACGAGGTGTTGCAGCAGATCCGGAAGGATGAGACCGTTGTGCTTTGTCTTTATTCTTCCCATCCCCAGGCGATGTTGTCCGTACGGCGATTCATCATGGAGCTGATGAACGAAGAGATCCAGTGCCCTCTTCTGCTGGCTGTCGAGACTAAGGACCGGACGATCGACCAGCAGCTCATTCATTTTTCTACGGAGGCCGGCGCCTTGTTCCTGGAAGGGATGGGAGACGGTATCTGGCTGATGAACGATCCCCGCAGGATCGAGAATGCCCGGGTCAGCGGCCGCACCTACCTGGAGACGAAGAACAATCACCAGTTCATTAACAATACCTCCTTCTCCATCCTGCAGGCTACCCGGACCCGGATCTCCAAAACAGAATACATATCCTGCCCTTCCTGTGGCCGCACGCTTTTCGACCTTCAGGAAACCACCGCGAAGATCCGTTCCGTGACGCATCACCTCAAGGGGGTGAAGATCGCTATCATGGGCTGCATCGTCAATGGGCCCGGCGAGATGGCGGATGCCGACTTCGGCTATGTGGGCAGCGGACCCGGTAAGATCACCCTGTATAGAGGAAAGGAGGTAGTGAAAAGAGGGGTCGAAAGCTACATCGCCGTGGAAGAATTGATCAATTTACTGAAGGACAGCGATGCCTGGATAGAGCCGGCTGGTAATAGCTAAAACCATTTACGTGAATCGCATTGACCGACTGCATGCAATAATCACCCATCTTCAGAGCAAGAAGAAGGTCACGGCGCAGGAAATGGCCGACCGCTTCCGCATCAGTCTGCGTACCGTCTACCGCGATGTAAAGGCGCTGGGAGAATCGGGCGTTCCGGTCATAGGAGAGGCGGGCAGCGGCTATACGATCATGGAAGGCTATCGCCTGCCACCCGTGATGTTCACACAGGAAGAAGCCAGCGCGCTGCTCCTGGGTTCCAAATTGGCAGAGCAATTTACCGATGGCTCCATCAAACGGCATTTCGGAGCCGCCCTTTTCAAGATCAAGGCGGTGCTCCGTTCGACGGATAAAGAATACGTGGACAATCTGACCGATCATATCGCCGTCATGGGCCGGCAGTCCACCCCCGTCGAAGCGTCCCAGCAATACCTTTCTTTATTACAGCAGGCCATCGTCAACCGAAGGGTCGTGCATCTCCACTATAAAGCCATCGGCACGGAGGCGACTACCACGAGGGATATCGAGCCCATCGGCCTTTGTTATTACGGTTCGTCCTGGCACCTGATCGCGTGGTGCCGATTGCGCAATGGCTACCGGGATTTTCGTCTGAGCCGTATGCTGAAAGCCAGTATCACGGAGACGGAGTTTGACGGCTCCACGCACCCATCGGTGCACGATTATATAAAAGAAGCCATGCTGGGGCCTCAGTCTGAGTTACAGGAGGCGGTCGTCTGCTTCGACAAAAGGGTGGCTAGATATCTTCAGGAACAAAAATACCTATACGGGTTTGTGTCGGAAGAAGAGGTGGATGCGGCCATCCGCATGAAATTCCTCACCGCCTCTCTTCACTATCTGGGCCGCTGGCTGCTGATGTACACCGACTCTGTGACGGTGCATTCGCCTGTCGAGCTGAAGGGATTGATGAAGGAGCTGGCGGAGAAGATCCATGCGCATCATGGGTGAGGGAGTGGCATTTTCTCAGAACCAGCAAAAAAGTCTAGCTTTGATAGCATGAGTTTTTACCGGAAAATAACATCCCTTCTTCAATCTTCTAAAACAACCGTTTCTTTTGCGGAAGCCGAGCAGGCGCTTCGATGGCAGCAGCGGCAGGAAGATCCGGGTAAATTTGAATACGGAGAAGACGGATTCTCCTATCCCTATAAAGACGGGCCTGAAAAGATCAAATGGACGGAGATTGAACGGATCGTGGCATATAAAGAAGATCGGATAACCTTCGATGAGATGTGCCTGGATCTCTTTTGGAAGGGACAAAAATGGACGATCACCGAAGAGACGCCCGGCTGGTATCAGTTCCTGAAAAGACTCGTCACTGCATTTCCAACGATCCCGGACAATTGGGATGGGCAGATCGCACAGCCTCCTTTCGCTACTAGCTTTACAGTGCTTTACGAGCGCCAGGATTAAAGACTCATTCCACAATTACCTTGCGCGAATAGCTCGCAACCTGTCCTGTACGGCTGGCCCTAAGAATATATATCCCCTCCGATATTTGTGAAGGCACCTGCCAGTCATCTACTTGAGACGGGCTACTCACCTGCATTGTTCTAATCTGTATCAAAGCCCCAGCCAAATTATAAAGAGCAACCTGGTAATTTCCCAGCTCCGCCTGCCAGGAGATATGAAAGATAGAACCCCGTTGAACAGGATTGGGATAGACTCTCATTCCCTTTGCCGGGAGAAGACGCAAGGCCGTAAGGGTATCCGTGATAAAACTCTTGATGGAATCTAATGTAATAGTCTGCGAAACTTCGCTTCTTTCCACCTGCCCCGTGTACGGAAGGTCTTCCGAGGCAGAATCCATTTTCGGAATGAAGGCCGTATCCTGAGGAAGCTGTTCGGATTCGCGCGTGGAGTCAACAGGCGCCCTTGAAATCATTCCAAAGTATGAATCGGAAATGGGTGCCCCTATGACACAGTCCGTCTTTAGCCCCTGATCAGATATCGTATCAATTGTTGGTATATTGTCTTCCTGCGGAGGAGCCGAACTTTGATGACTCACTGGCTGGGCAGGTCGCTGAGGAGTCGGTTTATCGAAGGTCAACAAGAATCCCGCCAACAGCCACTTCCATCCCGCCCATCCGTTCTTTTGAGGGGGAGGAAGCGGAACCAGTGTCCTGTGTAGCTGATCCGGCGCCAATCGTCCGCAAACCTGCGGCCCGGCGATAGACAGGTATCGGATGATCTCCGGATCGCTCATGGTAGTGAAATCGATCACCGTCTTTTGACAAGCGGAGCAATGGCGGCCTCTCTCGGCCGGCTGCATGTTCGACCATTGCTCCTGGCAGGGAGAAGGGATCTGGAGTTGGAAGGGTTTGCTCATAACGGGGTTTATTATGAGATGCGTAAGAATAGAAAATGCATAATGAAATTTATTGTAAACACTACGGCATGGTCCATACAGTCATCCTGATCGCATCGAGTTTAACTCCGGAGTTAGAATAACCAGTCTCAGCCAGTTTGGGCAGGTTTACCGATTGTACTACATTAGCTGTCAAATCACTGCTACATGGATACTCCCCTTCCGGCTGATTGCTCAGATATGATTTTTTGTATTGAATTAACTAACGGAATGCAATCAATGCAGGAAATTTATTACGCTAATGGAAGAGACAGTGTCTTGTCAGATGAACGAACCAAACCAGTTTTACTTGGGGTGATCATTTTTAGCTTACTTTCGGTAGTTCTTTATTTTTTCTCCTTTTCCAATAATGTCACCTGGGTCGTCTTGTTTTCCTTAGCAGTTTTAGCCGATGTCGCATTCTTGTTGTTTTTTTCATATAGGGCCAGGATATATTTCCAATGGAAAAAAGGGGTAAACTCATATTTAAAGGAGTTATCCAAATACGGCAAGTATTCCCTTAACCTCAATGCTTACACTTTTGAGCTGATAAATGGAGACAAGACAGAGGTTGAAAAATGGAAGAATATCAAAAAAGCCACCTTTTTGTCCACTTACATCCAGTTGGAAAGCGAATCGGGATCCCGCTATGTGTTTCCTGCAAAATCTATAGAACCTTCGAAGTATGAAGCGTTAAAGGAATTCATTCGCAGGAAAATGAACGATCCTTCAATTATTGAGGAAACTATCTTGTCCAACGTCTAATCATTTCTTCGCAATATTGATTATGAGTTGACCCCTCCTCTGCCCCAAGCACCCCAAATCCCTAAATTTCTCCATCCCCTACTGACATACTGTTGTCACTAAGGGGTCTTTTCTTTGAGTTGCGGCTTCCTGGCCGGCTCACCAACTACCTGATATTATTAAAACTAAGACTATGAACAAGAAGACTTGCGCTGTATTCATCTTTGACGGCTTCGCCGATCATGAGATCGCGCTGACCATGGCCTGGCTGAATGGCAACGGGCACAGTGATTTTATCATCGAGACCTTTTCTCCGACCGGAGGACCGGTGACTTCCATGAGCGGGTTACGGGTGATGCCCCACGCCGGCCTGCGGGATGCCCGGCCGGAGGATTTCGACCTTTTATTGCTGCCCGGCGGGGATAAATGGGAAAAAGGGGATAACCTGGAGGTCTTCCCCCTGATCATGGCCACGGCCGGAAAAAAGCCCATTGCTGCTATCTGCGCCGGCACCCTTGCCCTGGGTGACCTGGGCCTGCTGGATGCCATTCCTCATACCAGCAATTTCCCGGGCTATTTACAGCATTATTGCAGCGACTACGCGGGCGAAAAACTCTACCGGACCAAGCCATGTGTAAACGCCGGGGACATCATTACGGCCAACGGCGTAGCGATCGTCGACCTGGCCTATGAGATCCTGAAGACCTTCGGTATTTTCGACGACGAGAAAGTGCAAAGCTGGAAGGACCTGTACCAGAGCGGCGGAGAAGTGCTGTCTTTCTTCGAACAGTAGATTTTTCTTCGGGACCGCTGTCTTTTTTCTATACATTGCAGAATATTATAATTTTCTCATCCCATGAGTTTTTCGATTCGCAATGTAACGGAGAAAGGACTGCCGCTGATCTGCCTGAAAGAAGAAGGGACGGACACGGAAGTGTCGATCCTGCCCGGGTATGGGGCCTCCCTGCTGGGCTTCCGCGTCCGCCTGAGAGAAGGAGAAGGGCTGTTCGACCTGGTCGATGGCTATCACAGCGCCGAAGAGGTCCGCCAGGAAATGGCCCGTAGTTTCAAAGGACCCAAACTCTCCCCCTTTCCCTGCCGGATAGACGCCGGAAGATACCAGTTCGATAATAAGGAATACCGGTTCGGGCGCCTCTTCGGGGACGGCACCGCTATCCATGGCCTGCTCTATGACAAGGAATTTATCGCGTCGGAGGCGTCAGCCGATGAGGCTTCGGCCTCCGTTATGCTGGATCATGTCTACCAGAAAGAAGATGCGGCTTATCCCTGGCAATATGGTTGCCGGGTTAAATACACGCTTTTTCCAGAAAACCTGCTGCAGGTAAGCACGACGGTCACCAACCTGGATTCGGTGCCTATTCCCATGGCCGACGGATGGCATCCTTATTTCCGCCTGGGCGGACAGGCCGATGACTGGACCCTGCAATTTCAGGCCGAGGCGCTATTGGAATTCAACGAAAGGCTGATCCCTACAGGACATCTGCAACCCTATACGGTATTCGACCAACCCCGGCGCATCGGGGATACTTTCCTGGATAATTGTTTTGCGCTACGACAGGG
>Ga0307517_10007635_pt1 | contig 15723 bp, 7 predicted proteins | sample 23_EM_MG_FD_194515 | JGI IMG/M metagenome (GOLD analysis project Ga0307517, IMG submission 194515) | Populus trichocarpa ectomycorrhiza microbial communities from riparian zone in the Pacific Northwest, United States - 23_EM | ecosystem: Host-associated > Plants > Roots > Unclassified | place...
ACCAGATAAAAAATTATAGTTTTTTTGAATTATCATTTCAGTTTGGCGTGATCAAACCTTTCTAAATCTAGATTTATCTTACTACTGATCCATGCATATGCTAAATCATTTATATAATCTGTCTAGGATAAATTCTCATCTAGTTATAGTAGACCCTTCATTAACATATGAAAACAAAAGCTAACTATTGTGTAAAGAATAACTTTTTGAAATTTTAAGTGGAGTTTATTTTTGAGTTTTCAAATTAGAAAAAAAATAAATTTTAAATCATAAAATATATTTAAAAAAAATCATAAAATCATAATTTTTATATAAAAAAATTAATTAGTTCATATAATTGGATTAACTGGCCAACAGATAAAGCTAGAAGATTGGCTACAAGGCTATATAAAGCTAGAAGATTGGCAACAAGGCTATATGTTAAGTTGTCGAGCATCAGAAACAAAACATGTTTAAATATCACTAATCAGAAGCACAAAACATGTTTAAATATCACTAATCAGAAGCACGATAATATAATTCTCACGCTTCAAAATAACAATATTTAATAAATATTATACTTTAAAAAGCCCAAGATAAAAATATATCATTTCCCCAAATCTTTTTCAATGTGTTTATTCTCCAAAACTTTTAATATGCCATGATACTTTTACGAAAAATCCGAAAAATAAACAGAGGCCGCTACTGGGAATCCCGATATGTAAATGTTTAAAAGGGCCTGATATTATCATAGAAATATGTGAAGTTAGTGCATTAGAGACAAAAAAAAAAAAAAAAATTTGAAAAATAGGAAAGGGAAACAAACACGACGGTTAGATATAAAAAATTAAAAATTGGAACCCAGCCGTTTGGGCCAGGCCCAAACTGTTGGGCTGCCCCCTCCTCTTTCTTTCCTTCTTCCACTATTTGCCATGCAAACAGTGAAATTTGAAATTTGATGGCATGTTCCCAAGCTTTCACAATTCCAGCCATATCTAGCAACCTTATGGAACTATGTGATGGCAACATGTCACACACAACTGATCAGCCAAGAATAGATTGCTACTTGTGCTTCTCATAGCTGACCTTTAAATCTGGAATTAACAACACACTGAAACTACTTAAAATTGAAAGAACTATGATATACTTCACTGCAGAATCCATAGCTTTGAGCATATATGTGTAGTTCGTTCATTTCACAGGGAGAACTGACATGCACGACATTCTGTAACATACATGTATGCATCCAAAAAAGTGCAATGCACAAAGCATATTTGAAGCTCCTTGCAGTGAACAAAAGTACCGTCATCTTCCCTGGATAGCAGAGCTACTTGGCGGCGTTACTGGGAAGAACCCGGCTAACCAAAGCTGATTCTTGTTGCCGATGAGCTAGCTCCCAAACCTGCAACATTGACACACCTTTACTCACTAAGCGAACATTCAAACCAACGTAGAATACGGTGTGCCACCAATATTTCGGTAACTCAGTCATGTTTCTAGCTTCAAGTTAGATATTCACAGTGATTCGTGGCAAGCAAATTCATGATAACTAAATACAAGAACAAAACAGATTGTCGTTTAGGAAATGGATCTTCCGGGGAATGTTTGGAATAAAACTTCCATTATTTAAGAAATGGAGAATCCCTTGCCAGTTCCCCAAATTTATATATTCTCAGTCTTTTTGCCAAAACTTGCTTTGCTTGGCCTTGGATACTCATGCACACATTGCATTCAATAGCTAACTACTGTAAAGTCCATATGTGATTGGATGCTATGTGAGCTCTTACCCATTCTCAATTGTGGAGTTGTAGTTGTTGCCACTTAATAAATATGAGTCACTGGCAATGGTGCATGTTTTCAACAGATTCCTTCCCAGGGATAGACAATGCCAGCTTGTTTTCTTGATGAGTACAAATACGAACCACTTTAGTAGTCTCTGAAGAACGTGACTTCTTTGGCAGCCTAAGACTTTTAGGAAAGCAGTTCGGCTGATCCTCGGCCTCTCGACCAGAGAAAATTGTATAGTCATGGTCGCTTTCTCCAGCCTTTGAAGAAGGAAACCCATACCCAGGTGTTTTAGATGTATCATTAGGCAGTGATCTGTGAGATGAGGTTGGCCCTATGCTCAGCACATTACCTTCACTATTTCTTAAAGCCTTCCCTACTTCCACTCTGTGATAACAGCTGTGTGGTATTTGAGATCCACAATCAGAGGGACAGGCTGAAATAGCTTTCTCCCTTATCATAGGCTTCTCAGAGATGTGATCAGAGTAGTCGGAGTCACTTCCACATCCACATTCCATGGGTGGATGTGACTTGTGTCGTGTTATCCGAGAACAACCAAACAAACTAAAAGATAGCCTCCTTAGTTTGGCACACTTTGACACAGGAGCACAAACTACAAGATTGATCCGGATTTCAACGTTACAACCCAGAACTGTTTGCAGTGAACTTGCAATAAACTTCCATGACTTTTCAGCCTTGGATGCATAGTTCGGATGATGGAATTCCAATTCAGCTACTGCCAGACCTAAAGTGCAATACGGCTCAGTCATCAATTGCAAGATAGAGAAACACATTCCATGCTTTCAAACAAATTTATAAGTAAGCAAGCTGCTAACGAGAACCCTTTGAGCAAAAAATGAGACATTCTACCAACATCTACAGGGTTGATGGAGGAAGAAAGCAATCAATATGGCAATGACGCCATTGAAACTTTCAAAACTTGCAAATATAAGCAACTGACGCACTGAAAATTTTTGCAACAGCTAATGTTCTGACACCCAGCCCAGGTCAATGGGTCCTGGTCATCCTGGAGACCCGTTTCCTTTTGGACTGGCTATGCAATTACCTTGGGAAACCAGTCAAACTAGTGGGTCAACCTGTAACCCAAGTGAGACCCTGTCAACTTTTTTTTTTGTTAAAAAAAAACATTGTTTCACTTCTTTTTTTCCAAAACAAAATTAAAAAAATAAATGACAAGTTCAACTCGTGACTAAGGCCTTGGGCAAGTTTCAGAACTTCAGTAATAGCAAGTCAATTAACCTGTTTATTTAATAGCAAGAGATCATTTGGATAATCGTCCCCTTCCTTCCTATGGTGTAATCTACTATTTATATGGTTTTGACATTATGGTTGCTTATGAATCCATTGTTTGGAAGTCGACTAGTGATAGCAAATCACATGGAGGGCCATTCCTTCATTTTCTATATGACAAAAGTATGGTAAGGGTGGATGCAGAAGCTTGAAAAAGAAAAACCACATGCATGTACCTTTATCAAAATGAAGAGACGATAGTTTCCCTTGTTTCCTAAGAAAATTCCTGAGTGAATTTGATTTGCATAATTCACTAGCTCTCTTCCATATGGAATCCAATGTCACTTTACAATCCCCTTGTACTTGCAATCTTTCCGACTTCCTGTCTTCACATGAATGCAGGACAAGATGCTTCAAGCTCTCCCCGGTGGATGGCGTGCTCGAAAAGTCCCCATCTGTATCCACAAGAATTAACTTTACATGAAAAATTTATTCCAGTAAACAGTTGGGACTTTCTCAACCATGAGAGAGTGAGGGAGAATACACTTAGATGAATGGAATGCTAAAAAAGGCCGTGGTAAACATCTGACCTCGGTCATGTCCATTTCTCATTGAAGACTTTGAATCATTCACATCCATGGGAGAGGCTTCCAGCGAGCTCAACTGCAGAAGAGCTACTGTTAACCATGTACTTCGGTTTTTTGACATCCTCAGTTGCTTCTCACTTTCAGATAGTATTTTCAATGCATGACTCAGTCTCTGCATGTCTCCTTCAGCTGTAAGAAGAAAACTTGCAACTTTCAGCATATAATAAAGACATGCAAATGCATGTAGTGACAAATAATGCAGATGATACAGCTAAAAATAAAAGGAGAATATGTTCATCTTGAAGTTGAAAACAACACAATTTAAACAGGCATCATGTGCTAGATAGTCAAGCAGTAATATGCTAATCATCTTCATATGGGCGAAAAATCAGTATGGCACTAGCCAATGTAATGCCATGTGTGGGGCCATGCATGCCCATTGTCTGTACACATTGTCACTAGTCACTGATGAGTAAACTGGTGCCAGGCAGTTATGTGGGACACTAATTGAACTGCTAAACTATCATTAGCGCAATTCAGCATGCCATACCAGTGGCTTTGGCTTTAGCCAACAAAGACAATATGCAAATTCAGAAAGAATGCAAAACTAAATGAGGGCTTAAATAACCGTTGGCAAAGCATTCAAATCGATGTTACTAAAAATGATAATTTTCTCCAAAGCAAGACAGCACAGATATTTAAACTATACAAAACTTACAAGCATGCTTCCTTGAAAACTTTCTTCTGACTTCAGAACTATTATCTTGGCATTTTCCAGCAAGAACATCCATTATGAGATTTGCCAGCTGTGATACAAGTCGCATAGGATCAATCCTGGACCTCATCAATTCCCTGGCTCTTATGACAGTGCTTGACGTGTCAGATGACAAAGCCAGATCCAGCAAATCAAACAATTCATCATCAGAAACCACTCCAATCTGACAATAACATGATCACTTCTATTAATTCGATGAGAAGAAATATTCAGTAAATATTCACAAGAAAAGAGAGCACTCACAAGCTCATGGGCCAAGGACATTGTAATTCGTTTACCAAGCAAACTCAACTGATCAAGCATAATTTCAGCATCCCTAAGGGAACCACTTGACTTAGCAGCAATGAAGTCTAAAGCAACCTGATCAAAGTCAAGATCTTCTTCAACACAGATATTCCTCAATCTGCCGGCTATATCAGCATCTTTTATCTTTGGAAAATGATATTTTTGAGACCGAGAGACTGCACTTCTCGGTAGCATATCAAGTTCAGGAGTGATCATCACAAAGACAACATTTTGCGACAGGTTCTCTAGGCTATTCAAAACAGTTCCCCATGTCTCTCCATGCAACAAATGACACTCGTCAACAATGAAAACTTTGAAACGTGATGAAATTGGTGGCATTGATGCATTCTTTATAAGAGATCTAATCCCTTTGGCCCGATTAATTCTCATGGAGTCAACTTCTTTCACATCCCGGCTCCTCCCAGAAAAGAACGCAACACATTCTCGGCAGACACCACATGGTTTGTACTCACGTGAGAGGCAATTCAGGGCAGCAGCAAATATCCTCGAGGCAGAGGTCTTGCCTGTGCCACGAGGACCATGGAAGAGATATAAAGAGGTTATCCTTCCTTTAGAAATGGCACCCAAAAGAGATCTTACCACTACATTTTGTCCCACCAATTCATCAAAAGATTTTGGCCTAAATTTCTGACTCAAACTCCTAGGAGTTTCATTTGAAGTGTGCTTCCAGCTCCTCTTCCCACGAGTTGTCTCAGCTACATCTCTGGACAATAATGGATTGCCTTCTGCATCGGAATATGGATTTGAATCTCTGAGTCTTGGGGTTTTTGTCCAGCAGCAGCTTATCCCACATCCACGGTCATTTTGAACCATGAAATCAGTCTCTTCATTAGCAAACAATGACGTGCTATGGCTGGACAAAGCATCACTGACAGATAAGCATGGACTACCTGCACGACTCAAAACGTCACCCACCCCACTGTATGACTTGACTTGATTTTTGGATCGAGGTTTTTGTCTTGGAACAGAGTGGTCACTTCCTAGTGGAGATCCTGTAATGGGTCCACTAGTTGAATCCCGGTCCTCCAGTTGATTGCTCAAAGGTGTGGTGCATACCAAATCCAACACTTTGTTCCTATGACTGCCACAATATTCTTCACTCAACAACTTAGTTCCACTAGCCTCTCTCTCATAATTATCCCTTTCAACCTTTTCGGCCGTAAGAGGAGCATCCATACTTTTCACTCCACCCGAACTCTCACGGAAAATTAACTCGGACCTTCCCATATCATATTGCGAATCAAAATTATCAACTTGTTCCTCCCGGTGTTCATCAAGACCTAAATTTTTCCATCCTGAAAGACCAGTGTGATTCAAGCGACCTTCTTTGGAAACATCGGCAAACTGTATAGATATTTCTTTGGTGGAATTTGTTTCCCAGGTGGCATTTTCCAGCAAAGCAGAGAATTTGCTCATAGAATTGGTTGATGGATCCCGTAGTGACCTCACTCTCCTGAGGGCTATGAGGGTTCTTGTTATGGGAATATCGACTGAATGTCGCCTCCCGTCAGCCATCTTCCAAAATCAAATAGTACGAATAAGAAATAAACTCCTTTGGCCCACTCCAGAATCAAATTTCAGGATCCACCACCATAGAGAGATGTAATCTCATCCTGATAGAACAAAAATCCAGACATCCTAGATAAGAAACACACCTTCATATCTTATCTATATCCAAAACCCATCATCGCATGGACATTATGAAGCCTATATTAATTATTTTTTTAAAAAAAGAAAAAAGTGAGGGTGACTGGTGATGGAGGGGGGGGGACCTCAAAATATTTCAAAGACCAAACGCGACAATCATACCCTTTATCTTCTGTGCACTCTATAAACCCATAGCCACATAGACCGGAAAAACGCAGAAAGTCAAAAGATATTCTAAATAAATTTAATTATCATCAATAAACATCAGCATGAACAAATGTGAGAAAAGAGAATGGAGAAAACAAGTTCGAATCGCATAATAATTAAAAACGGCATGCAAAAACTCATCACATTCTATCCACAAACCACGTCAAAAGCAAGAGAATAAAAAAGGGTACCTTTAACCTCCAAAAAGAAGCGCAACAGAGAAGAGAATCAAGATGAAGAAGACAGCCAGGAGAGCATGCACAAACGTTAAGCCAATCCCATTGCTCTTCTAAACAGAGATAATGGCAGGACTTGAAGTAAGAAAGATCGACCTTGATTATTATTTTTTTTAAAAAAAGAAGGAAAGACGAGATTGAATCCAAGAATTCAGAGGGCATTTCAAACAAGGAAGAAATAAAATAAAGAACAAGTAAGAAAACAAAAAAAGAACACGACAAAGTTTGAGAAAACCAAAACAAACCTGGAAAATAAATTAAATGGAAACGTAATTCTTGCTACTACTACGTCCATGGAAATTATTCAAACATCGAAGTTAGCAAATGCTTGAATAATAGCGTAAAAGGCGGAATACCGAAGAGCCCACAACAAAACAGGTCGTCTTGGTTTTGACAGGCGATGTCTTTGAAGAAGATATAACGTAGCAGTTCAACTGTACAGGAACCCTGTTGATTTTTCTGTGAGGAGTAGATGGCATTGATGATAGATGTTGATGAGGTGATGGCTACTGGTTGGTAAGAAGTGGTGAGTGTAATTAATGAGACTACGGGGGCTGATATTGATTTTAAAGAAGAGAATAAATAAGCTTTCCTTTCTTTTCTTTTTATATAGTTTTTCAAGTTCTATTCTGCAATTATATTATTATATTTCTTCTGTCTATCTTGGCAAATGGCACGCAGAAGCCAGAGGTAGCAGACTGGGGTGGGGGGAGACTGGCTGTCTCTTCTCTAGTCTCTCTGGTCTCCTGTGGTCTGTGTATCTCGAAAAGAGAGCTTCGTTGGACTAGAAGGGTGGTTTAGTAATTTCACTCGATAGCATATTGTGTCCGTTTCAGTTAGTTTTGGTGGTTGGTGCCAAAAAGGCTGCATCTGTGGTCCGAGTGTCAGTGTGGGTAAAATAAATCAGCTTCTTCTGGTTTCGGACACTGTTGTTTTGCACTTGTTTTTTGTTTTTTAAAGTTATTTTTATTTAAAAATATATTAAAATATTTTTTAATTTATTTTTTACATTAACTTATTAAAAAATATAAAAAAATAATTTCAAAATACAATTTTTAATTTTATTTTTTATATGATAAAGTTCCTTTTTAAAAAAATAGTATTATTTTAATTTTATTCTATTGAATTTCATGAAATATCATTTGGGTTAAATTTGGTTGAGTTGATATATTTTTTAATTTAAATTATAACTTGAAATATGCATGCATTCTCGAGAAGTAATTACGGTTGTGGTAGCTTTTTTTATTTAAAAATAAATTAAAATTATATTTATTTTTATATTATTATATTAAAATAATTTAAAAACAAAAAAAATTAATTTAAAACAAAAATAACCACGCCAATCTTATATTTTTGTTGTTTATTTGTTTAATTTATAAAAAGACAAAATTAATATTTTATTACAATAAAAATAGAAATTCAACTCAATTTTTGTTGTTTATTTATTTAATTTATCAAAAGACACCTATATGATCATCAAACCATTCAATCGCCGTTACAGCTATTGGAAGTGTACAGTTGGAGTTTTCTTCATCGGTTTTTTTTTTTTCTCATTGAATTGCGAGTCTCTCTGGACATTAAAAAATGAATAGATTTTCAAGGTTTCGTAAAGGAACTTGAACAGTTTCCTGCTTTCAAGATGCTCAACATTGAAAATTGTCGAGACTTTGAATTTTTTTTAAAATTATTTTTTATACTTTTAATTGTTTTAACATATTAATATTAAAAATAAATTTTAAAAAATAAAATAAATATTATTTTAATATATATAAATAAAAAATACTTTAAAAATTAACAATCAACACATTATTAAGAGCCTGTTTAGAAGTGTTGTTATAATTATTTTTTAAAGTGTTTTTCATTCAAAAATATATTAAAATAATATTTTTTTATATTTTAAAAATTATATTTAATATCAGCGTAATAAAATGATTTAAAAATATTAATATTTTTAAAAATATTTTTAAATTATAGAAAACAGGAATAAATGGATCGGTAAGCTCAACGGTAAAGCGCAAGTAAATACAATCATCTAAATGGTGGCCCACTAGTAAGAGTTTGAGACCAAGATATTTGCTCTCTTTGTGATCTCAGGTTCGAGCCTTGTGGTTGCTTATATGATGGCCACTGGAGGCTTACATGGTCGTTAACTTCAGGGCCGTGGGATTAGTCGAGGTCCACACAACTTGACCCGAACACCCACGCTAAACTTAAAAAAAAACATTAAAAATTCAAGAGGCCTAAAGGCTGATAATACAGGCTATACTGCTATAGGGCTAGAAATTAGAATATCATTTGACAAAGAAATTGTGAATATTTCTATAAGGCGAGGCGTTGCTTCCGACAAGAAAGAAGTCCTAGCCTAGTAAATAAATAACATTGTTGTCAGAGCCATTTACAACGAGGCAGGAAATAGGGAATCCTTGACACGTGTTACCCTATATTGACCCTGCAAGAAAATACAAGGATAAATTTCACAATTAGCAGTTTAGCACCCCCTAAATAAAAGGATAAATTTCACAATTAGAAACCGAAATATAATTAAATAAAAATAAACACAAGATAATTATTTTTTTAAAATAATACAGTTTAAAAATATTATAATTTAGAAACGTGAAATTTTTAAATTACGATATTTGATGACTGTGATATTTTTAAAAAAATGTTTTGAGAAGCGAATAGATATTTTTAAAAATAATTAAATATTCATAATATTTAATTAAAATTATGTTTTAAAAATATAATATTTAATAAATATAAATGTAATAAAATCAAACTATATTATTTTATCAAAAAAAAATTTACACGTTATCATTCTTTAAGTTTATTATATATATATATATATAGCAAAAGAACAAAAAGGACGTAGGAGGGAAGCCTATGTAGGAAATTATGGGACTGTGTGTATAGTCTGTGATCCGCCGTTTACCTCTGCCTTCGATGGCGACATTTCCGTGACGTGACGTCGTCTCTTTTATCATCTTGTCTTTTGCCTTTTTATGTGGCAGAGGCCCAAGAAATTCTTGCCGTTCCCGTTTTCTAGTTAATTAAATACAATAAATCACAAGTCAACTAATCCAATCGAGCCCATTAATCCTCGGAGGGTTCTGGCCCATGAGCCCATCTAATTACAATTTGTCATCAAGCTGTTATTAAAAGCTTGTTTGACAGTGTGGTTACGACTGTTTTTTAAATAATTTTTTGTGCCGAAATGCATGTTAATGATATTTTTTTATTTTTTAAAAGTAATTTTTGACATCAACACATCAAAACGATCCAAAACATACAAAAAATATTAAATTTTAGCAACAAAAAAAAAGAATTTTGAATTTTTTTGAAAACGTAGTTTGCACCGCCTTCCCAACGATGTCTTAATATACCTATGTCCCTCATCCCTTCGAATATTCAAGCCTATAATTTAAACCTACGGAGGCTTACGAATTTGCTTCTTAACTAGGTTGGAAGCAAACCTTGCTAGATTTTGGTATTTTAATTATAGGTAATTAGCTCTATAGTTGAGGAGGAAGAAGAAGAATTGCAATGAAGGCTCCTAGATACAGGCAAAACAAGTTTTTTACGAGGATAAGAAGGAACTCTTCAATACTAAAAATATAGTTTTAAAAGCAATGAACATTGTGTTGTAGAAATAATTGAAAATAATAATAAATGCATTAAAATAATAATAAATATACTTAAAAAACACATGAGCTTACATGGAGTGAGGGGTATATGAGAAAAAAATATTATTTAACCTAGTTTAGAGATAATTATATGAGATAATAAACTTTTGTGATTATATTATTGATTGAGAAATGATATCATTACGTAGATCATACTCTAACACATTTATACCTTAACACCATTTATATAAGGCTAACTATGATAAGGTCACCTTAACATTTGATACTCATAACCAATTACATAAAAGATAGGTATGAAAAATTGATTTTGAGCATTCTACATCAAGGTAAGAGAACATTGGGTTTGAAATTACCCTAACGAGGATATCCAAGTTAAGTTTCAAGTAAAATCAGAGAAGACATCGATTTAATGAAATCTAATTATCTCAATATAATTTTTAGTGATTCAATTGAAACGATCGACTAAACACTAAGAACTTTTATTTTAAAAAGAAAAAAACGATGAATCATCTTTTATGTAAACACTAAGATCTTACAATTATGCTTTTAGGTTCCTAAACTCAAAGGAGGGGTTAAATCCTATTTGCGATAAGTCATGCCTTTATAAAACATGTGACCCGCCAAGCCTAGGGTTGGCAATCTTGGTGACCATCGCTTCATGTCTTGAGTCAAGGCCCAATAATAGATGGGGCAAATCCCAGGCTCTTTCATAGCCCTTCCTGAGAGCAATTATGGATCCGTTATTGGTGCACTTAGTTTGGGTAAAAACAAATAGAGGCATTGAGCTTGAGTTTTTATTTTTCAAGTTAATATGTTATTTTTTTATTTTTAGTGACCCTATAAAGTTGACTGAGTTAATATCAAGGTTTTTTTTATATATATAAAAATAAGTAAAATAACAAGTTAGGGCTGACAGCTATGCTTCTAGGTGTCTAAATCCAAAGGAGGTCAAGTCCTACCCCGAGTAGAGGGTGTTTGAGAGTGTGGTAGCAGTTGTTTTTTAAGTGTTTTTCTCTCGGAAATGGATCAAAATAATATTTTTTTAAAAAATTATTTTTGATATCAATATATCAAAAAAATTCAAAAATAAAATATAAAAAATTAATTTTAAATAAAAATTTTCAAAATTTATACAAACCCCATTTAAAATGTAATACTAGAAAAAGGCACAAGGCATGCTTGGATGATATTGGTGACCCACGAAGCTTTGGGTTGGTAAACTTGATGGGCGTTGTCTCTTGTCTCGTGTCTAGTGTCAAGGTTTAGTGATAGATTGGGCAAATCCCGGATCCATTCATGATTATCCATTATTGATGTCATTGAACTTGAGCTCATATTTTAATATTAATATCCTGTCATCATTATTTAAGTTTATTTTTTCTTCATAAATGCATTCTTTTGGATATATTGACTCATTTAAAATCTGATTAAGAAATAATTTAATCTTAGCATGTAAAAGCTATTCATATATATTATAACCGCGAGGGAAAAAAAAAGTTGTGAGTTGCTAAATCATTATTGTTTTTTGGGCGGTTTGGATTCCATTTTAAATAGTAATTCATGAAAATTTAATTTTTTTTAAATTATTTTTTATACATATATTCTTGAACTGTTTTAATGTATTTCTAAAAAAAATATTGCAAGTTGCTAAATAATTATTGCTTTCACCGTGATTTGGATTTGCATTCCAAACAATATTTTATAAAAAATTTATATTTTTTAAAATTATTATATATATATATATATATTTAGATTGTTTTGATGTGTTGATGTAAAAAATAATATTTAAAAAATAAAAAATATATTATTTTTATGTATTTTCAAATAAAAAACACCTTAAAAAACTACCATTATCATACTCCTAAACAACCATCATCTATCTATTATTTGTCTAGAAAAAATATCATCTTCTTTTTGTTAAATTATATCCATATTTTTGCAAAAGTGCACTATTATGCTTAAATTTTAGCATCTATCTTTAATTGTTGATCAAAAATATTTTTGGTCAACTCGTGTTTTTAAAAAATTTAATATTTTTTTATGAAAAATTAATTTTTTTATATATATTTTGAATTTTTTTGATATGCTAATTTAAAAAAATAAAAAATATTATTTTAATTTATTTAACATAAAAAATATTTTAAAAAATAATTCCAACAATACTTCCAAAACATGCCCCAAACCGATAGAGAAAATCTGAGGTGGGTGGGTGGCTGTTTAAGTTTTCGTTACTTTTATTGACCTCTGATAATTTAGTCCACTTTCCTTTTTTGGATTAGTTGAATTTGGAGTGTGACAGATCAATTTGTCTTTGTTTTGTCATAATAATTAATTCCTCTCTTTTCCTCAAAACACGCATATTTTTTTAAGGCATAATGGCTTCTCGTTGCTCCGCAACGGAAATGATATATGGTGTTTTGGAGTATGGCTGTATTATTTTTTAAATTATTTTTTATTTAAAAATATGTAAGAGTAATGTTTTTTATTTTTTTAAATTATCATATTAAAATAATTTAAAAAAATAAAAAAATTAATTTTAATTAAAAAAATTAATTTTTTTAAAAAAACAATCGCATTTCCAAACATTACCTCAACCTGCAAGAGAAATGATGTCTCTTGATATTCAATAAAGTGTTTAAAAATGTGGTAGTGATTGTTTTTTTACTTGAAAATATATTAAAATAATATATATTTTTAAAAATTATTATTTTAATATCAGCATATCAAAACAATCTAAAAATAAAAAAAAATAATTTTAATTATAAAAATTTATTTTTTAAAAAACACAACCGCGTTTTCAAACACTACCTATATCCTATCAAGTCTTTTTTATGCACACCTGTTTCTTTTGCTGTAAATTTCACCTACAGATTTCATATGAACGAGAGCAAGGTAATATTTGTTTTTCCAGTGACTGTGTTTTTTTAAAATAGATTTTTTTTATTTTAAATTAATTTTTTTAATATTTTTAGATTGTTTTGATGTATTGGTGTTAAAAAATAAATTTTAAAAATTAAAAAAATATTATTTTAATATATTTAAAACAAAAAATATTTAAAAAAATAATTACTACTAAGATACCAAATACTGTAGAAGAGAAAAACAACCAAATTAAAACAGGGGGCGGGAACAAAGATTAATGAAACAAAATATTTAGGGATTAGCGAATCTCATAAACCGAATATTTAAAGTTAATTCAGAAATTATTTTTCCTTAATTACTAAGAACACAATGCTAATTCTACATAATGATTTTGTCTCGAATTACAGGGGACAGGACCTGTTAGTGGCTCAATGCCACATTATTGTTCTTATTCTCTCTCATTTTCTCTTTGGTAAACCAGCTAAGATCCCTATCAATTCCAATAACTGTCAACATTAATTCCAAGAAATTAACTTCACTTATCTTATGTATATATTCATCAATCTGTTTCTATTACTTCAATTGCTTTCAATTTTATCTTTAATATATTTGCATGTAAGATGTTTTCACTAAAACTAACATAAATACCCTCATATTTAGGGGCAAACAAAAAAACCAAAAAACTGAATCGTGAAAAAAAACCGATTAAAATTTTAAAAAAATCAACCGGTTCGGTTTCGGTTTTATAAGCCTAAAATCGAAAAAACCAAACCGAACCGAACCCAAACCGAAAAAAACCTGGAAAAAAAACCGAGCCAAACCGTTTTTGTCCTAAAAAACCGAACCGAAACCGGCAGGTTTGAACCGGTTATGGTTTTTTTTTAAAAAAATTCGGTTTGGTTATTTTTTTTTGATAAAAACTGAACCAAACCGAAAATGACCACTCCTACTCATACTACTAAAACCTAATATATTTTTTTTTAAAATAATCACAACAAAATGAATTTTAATACAATATGGTAATCCTTTTGTTTTCAAATTTATATTTTTAAATCAATAATGTGAGGTTTGAGTTTCTTAAATTATGGTGTTTCCATAATTAGCATAGAATGAATTAAAATAAAAGATAAACTTGGACCGATCAAGATTAGAGGCTAAACTTAATATATATATATATATATATATAATTAATTGAACAACTTACTCAAAGGTAATTTTTATCTTATCCCATTATTGTGATCGAAAAAGACACCAGAATTACATTAACGCATTTAGGTAGGATGTGTTAGCAATATATCATCATGAATTTTATTAAACAAAAAGTGGAAGCTCGAGAAAAAATACCACAAAAACATATGTTCATGTTGTCAGTTGATTCCAGGGCTGCAATTTAAGCCAAAAATGCTCTTTATTTGTTCCCCCTCTAAATCATTTCTTGAGCTTTGTTTCAAATTGAACTTGTCACATTTGACAATAGATGTAACGCTAGAAGAAAAATTATTTATACAAAATCTTTTCAAAACTTTATTGATATAGCCTTCTTGAGACAATTCTAATATCCCTTTGGTCTATCTCCCTTAATCTTTATACTAATGCCATTAGAAACTTTACTCATATTTTTCATATTAAATTGCGTAGAAAGAAATTGCTTTACCTTATAAAACAAACTCAAATCACTTGAAGCACGTAAAATATCATCTATATATATAATTAAGAAAATTATTTTTTTTTCACTATCCTTATGGTATATACATTTATCCTACACATTGTTAGTAAAACTAAATGAAGAAATGATATTATAAAATTTTAAATACCATTGCTATGAGGCTTGTTTTAGCCCATATATAGATTTCTTAAGTGTTAAAGAACCATCTCAACCCAATAGCTTAAGCTATTAGGTAAGGTCTCAAGATATAATTCATATTATTTTCTAACATACTTCCTCAAATAAAAGTCATTTGAGCTTGAAACTTACAAATGCCCACATTGTCTCGTGCTTAATTTTTATCAAATAAATGAGGATAGTGAGATTCGAACTCGTGACCACTTGGTCATCAAGACTCTAATATCATGTTAAAGAACCATCTCAATTAAATAACTTAAGCTATTAGGTAAGGTTTCAAGATATGATTTATATTATTCTTTAACATTAAGCTTACAAACTAAGTTATTATTTCTTCTAAAATGAAACATTCTAGTTGTTTTATGTAAATGTCTTCCTCAAGGTCTTTATTGAGGAATGTTACTTTCACATCTATTTAATGCAACTCCATATAAAAAAAATAAGATACTAATGCCATAATTATTTGAAATGAATCATTATTTGAAATAGAAAAAAAGGTATCGTGATAATCAATTTCTTCTTTTGGAGTGAATCCTTTGGCTTCAAATCTTGTCTTATATCTTTCAATATTGCCTAAAAAGTGTATTTTGGTTTTAAAAACCCA
>Ga0307517_10007636_pt1 | contig 15722 bp, 7 predicted proteins | sample 23_EM_MG_FD_194515 | JGI IMG/M metagenome (GOLD analysis project Ga0307517, IMG submission 194515) | Populus trichocarpa ectomycorrhiza microbial communities from riparian zone in the Pacific Northwest, United States - 23_EM | ecosystem: Host-associated > Plants > Roots > Unclassified | place...
AAATTCATTTTTTAAAAAATAAAATAAAATAAAAAATAATATTTTAGCATAAGCAAGCTGAGAGAATTTAAACTGTAATTTTGGAGAATAATTGTACATTTGAACCTTATTTTACCCAAGACTACAAAAATAATACAGATTTAATGTCAAATTAAATGATTATTGGTATAAAAATTAAATCTAAGGATATAATTAGATTTTTAATAGATCAATTTGATTTTATCATGAGTAAAATTCAATTTTAATTATATTTAAGGATTAATTTAAGTCCAATTGAAAGATTTAATTAAATATAAGAATTTAATTATATTTTAAATGGATCAAATTAATTTAATTAAGAGTTTAATTGGTAAAATATTAAGTTTAAAAATCAATTTAAGCTTAATTAAGTTCTCTCTCTCGACTAAATTGAAGGAGAATCAAAAGACAAAATATATATATTAAAGAGGAAAGACAAGCCATAGCTAACCCACGCAACTAGGTAGCTGGAACATAGGAATAAGATTTGAAGATTGGATATTTGGAATTATAGTTATAGTTATTTTTTAAAATAATTTTTATTTAGAAATATATTAAAGTAATTTTTTTATTTTTTAAAATTTATTTTTAATATCTACACATTAAAAATAATAAAAAATATTAAATTTTAGCAAATCTCTGATTAGATCGCCCTCCATGTAAGTCATTAACCTCAACTACAGAGGCGGAGCAAGAAAAAAAAAGAAAGGAGACCAAATTAAAAAATAATATTTTAAAAAATTAAAATTTTAAATATTTTACAAAGGAAGAGGTTGTGAAAAATTTTCTTGCAGGGGCCCAGGTCCCTGCCAGCCTCCCCTGCCTCCGCCACTGCTCAACTATATCCATGAAAGTATGAAACAAGTAGTAGATTTTATTTTGTTTTTGACTAAAACTCGAAACCTAGATTTTTCTACGGGAAAAGAAACTCTATTGATAGTTGAGCTACTTGTTCATACGCAAAGTAGTGGAAATTAAAGTAGCGATATGCTTTTTTTTTCAAAAAAAAAAAAAGAAGGAAAAAAGATGTGCTCCGCTGGTGGATGATAATCTTTTTGGCGAATGGCGTGTATTCGAGGATTTTGCCTCTTTACAAAGTCCCTTTCCAGCATCTGCTACCGACAACTTGACCGACTTCCATAACGTTTCCGGTGGGGCATCGAATAACGTCGTCCGGCCATCTTGTCTTTTTATTTGATCCCTTAAACGGATTGCGATAGGCCCTATCAATTTATTATTTACTGCTTCTTAAATAGCATTCCTACATAGTGCGTCTACTAGACGTACCTCCACGCTACGTGGGTGGCCTGAATTATTATTATTACCTTTTATTTTATAAAAAATAGTGCTCATGGGCCACAAGTAATTTTAAAAAATAAAATATAGAAAAATATGGTTGGGAAATAAATTTAAAAAATTGACCTTAGTCAATCTAAGTTAGCACAACAAATATGTAACCTGGACAACAAGGAGGAGCTAACTCGGGTTAACCTGTCAAACTCACGATTCAAGTCATGAAATTGGAATTGAAAGGTGAAATTGAAAACAAATAAAAATTCTATAGAAACACAAACAAAAAAAAAATTAAAAATCAAAATAATAAGCACTAAATTTGAAAAAACAACAATATATTACAAATTAGGATTGGAGGATGAAATTAAAAATAAATAAAAAATTTACAAAAGGGTCAAGAACAAAAAAATAGAAATCAAAAGAATAAGGACCAAATTGAAAAAAAAATATCACAAATTGGGTTTGAATAATGAAATTGAAAACAAATAAAAAATTTAGAAAAGGATCAAGAACAAAAAAATAGAAATCAAAAGATTAAGGACCAAATTGAAAAAAATATCACAAATTGGGTTTGAATGATGAAATTGAAAATAAATAAAAATTTTATAAAAGAGTCAAGAATAAAAAATAGGAATCAAAAGAATAAAGACCAAATTAAAATAGAAATCAAAAGAATAAGGACCAAATTGAAAAATAATAATATATAACAAATTAGGTTTGAAAAATAAAATTGAAAACAAATAAGATTTTTTTAAAAATGGTCAATAAGAAAAACTAGAAATAAAAAGAATAAAGACCGAAGTTGAAATATCAATAACTAAGAGAACAAATCTGAAATTTTGAATACCTAGGGAAAATTTTGAGGGGACGAGAGAGAAAATAAGGACAAGAAAAAAGCACCGTTAACAACAAACCTTGATACCTTCACCGCCATGTGCCGCCCCAATATGATGAGAATGCCGTTAAGATTCCAAAAACACGGTAGAAGAAAGTTTTTGGTCTTCGAGAGTCACCGAACACGCCGCCAAAATGGTGTGAGTATCTCTCACATGTTGGCATATACGTAGCACATGCCAACAACTTTTCTATTAAAATGTTATTTTATATTAATTAAAAGTAATTTTCTCTCAATGAAGTTCATAATAACAAGAAAAATCATAATAAAAAGATTAAAAAGCCCCTGAACATAAGATTTTAAAATTTTTACTTTAAGGGTAATTGAGTCATATTACTCTATATAAAAAGCGCAATGACTAAAAAGTCCCTAGATGTAAGTTCTAAGAATTTTTCTTCTAACGATAAATGGATCATTCCATTGTGTTTAAAAATTAGAAAGACAATTCTACCCCTAGTTAATCTGGTAATGACAAAATTCCACTGTGTTTAAAAATCATAATAAAATTAGTCTTTCCAAATTACATTGGTTTAATTTTACAAAATATGCATACTAAAAAATCTATTTCTCTGTTTGATGCTGGGAATAACTTGAAAATTATCTATAATAGGCGTTATTAGCTTTTGACTCACTTTTTTTTGCTCTTGCGAAACTGAAAATTATTGGCTTATTAGTACAAAACACAAATTTGATCTCACCTTCTCTTGCATAAAAATTTAGTTGTTTCCTTAATTTTTCCATACAATGATTATCATTCACACTTTCTTTCTTTACTCATTGGGTATTATCTCCACTCTCAACCGGTTTAGTTATTGATTAGAATTAGTCAAATTTGATGGTTTTCTTTCACCATTATCCTCGCATGAATTTTCTCTCTCCCTAACCTCACATTCTCTTTTCAACTTTAATTGATCATCATACACTTGTTTTAGAAATAGAGGTATAAGAGTGATGGTTTTATCATCTTCTACAATAGTGTATCTATTTCTAAATCTATTATGAATAGCCCTCCTGGCAAACTACCATGGGCGCCACAAAAGTAAATGACTAGCATGCATTGGAACCACATCACACATAACCTCATCAGAATATCTACCAATAGCAAAAGAAATCAGCACTTGTATAGTGGCTTTCACCTCACCACATTCATTCAACCACTGCAATCTATAAGGCTTAAGATGCTTCACAATATTCAAATTTAATTTTCTAACAAGAGTAGTACTAGCTAAATTATCACAACTACCTCCATCAATTATCATATTACATACATTGTTTTAGATGTAACATCTAGTGTGGAAGATGTTCTTTTTTTACTGATCTACATCATCCTCTTTAACTTGTGCATTCAGAACCTGTCTTATAACCAAGGCCTCCCCCTCAACTGGATATGTAATCTCCACATCACCATAATCCTTTAAAAGTAGCATCTCATCAACATCAAATTTGTTACTTTCAGATTCAATTTCACCATGCTTCATAATCATTGTTCTTTTATTTAGACACTGAGAAGAAAAGAGTTCACACCCCAAACACCCGAAACATTTTATATCATGATTACGCATAGGTTGTGAATCGATTATACCTTCCCCATCAGTAGACGTCTCCTTCTTGGCCTTATGTGGTTCGGCCTTAGCATGCAAAAGAACCTTGACTAGGTAGCCCGCTCTCTCTCTCTCTCTCTCTCTCTTTAGATTCGACCTCTAAGCTGATGAAGAAGATGCCAAACTGATATGTGGTCTTACGCTGCGCCTTCTATTAATTTGTCTTTTCATCTTTGTTACTATATGTACCATGTCCTCCAAATTATTATCTACCACCACCATCACTTGGTTATCAATATAACCACCACTTTATTACTATTTTCACCATTACTATCATTACTCCTACACTATTATTACCACCACAACAATTACCACCACTAATATCATTATTATTATTATTATTATTATTATTATTATTATCATCATCATCACAACAATCATAGCTACTACCACTACTTTTTTTGCCAAAGTAATTACAATTACAACCATCGTTTATCACTATTTTCACAACTATCATCATTCTACCATTACCATAGGAAATAACTTATATATATAAAAAAAAGTTTTCTGCAAAACTATACAACACAGGCCAACAAGGAATCCTATGCCGATGCCGATCCTGATGTCTGAGCATCAAAGAAAATACAGAAAAAACTCATCTCAAAATTCATTGGGCCCATCCATCCCACAAGATGACCAAAAGGCTAAAAACTCTATTAAAAAAAGAGAGAAAGGAGACAGAGCAAGGAAGCCAAAATTTCCCCACGGTACTCAAATAAGGATAGAAATATTGGTGTTCCAACTTCCACGTCAAACATCAATATTTTTATTTTTTATCATAAAAAATTCATTTAAAAAAACAAGTTTTTCTCTTTTTTTTAATATATATTTCTGATATATTCATTAAGGTCGCTCTCAGAAGATGAATGGTCACTCTCAAGAATCGAATCACGAGAGGGAAAGTTTATCAACTTAAATTTCGACTAATGATTTGCATATGAATTAGAATGCATAGTAATTCCCGAAAATTTACCATACTAATATTATTATAGCACAAGCATGTTTAATTTTGAAGTTCTTGCAGTATCCGAAGTATTTGGCTGGACAAACAAGTCTTTCTTTTTATACAGAACTTGGTCTCCAAAGCTAGCTCTGTTATGGTTTAACAGCTAGTGGTACTTTCGGGTTGGTGAGTGAGACTCGAGTTCATCTTTTGGATCAGTTAAAGGCAAGCCCTCCATGCTACCTGCAATTCGTAACTAACCTTATAAGAAATTTATTTGCATTTGAAGAATTGGAAGCTAACTTTTGGTTCATCAGAATATTCATTATTCATGTCTTCTTAAATTTCAACTGTTTTACCATGATCATTAACTACCTTTGCCGCTTAAAATCGAACTTGAAGGCCCTGCAATTGGGTTCCTTTCGTTCACGTATTTCAACCATAAATACTGTTTCCATATCAAAGGAAGAAACTGTCATATCCTTTTTGAAGAACTGCTCTTGTATGAAAGATTTGAAGCAAATTCATGCCCGTGTAATCCAACTTGGCTTTGAGCAGAACCGTTTTGTTGTAGGCAAGGTCATTGTGTTTTGTGCTGCTGCAGAGCATGGAGATATGAACTATGCTGTTTCAGTTTTTGAAAAGATTGGTGACCCGGATGCTTTTATTTTTAATACGATGATTAGGGGTTTTGGCAAGGCTAATGACCCTCGAAAAGCTTTCGATTACTATAAAAGGATGCAAGAGAGAGGTTTAGTGTCAGACAGCTTCACTTTCTCATTCTTGCTTAAGGTTTGTGGCCAGTTAGGGTTGGTTTTGTTGGGGAGACTAATGCATTGCAGTACATTGAAACGTGGGCTTAATTCACATGTCTTTGTTAGGAACACTCTTGTTCATATGTATGGCACGTTTAAGGATATAGAAGCATCCCGCCAACTGTTTGAAGAAATTCCCAACCCAGAATTAGTGGCATGGAATATTATAATTGATTGCCATGTCTCTTGTGGTAAGTTCAATGAAGCACTTGAAATGTTCTCAAGGATGTTGAAATTCGGCATAGAGCCTGACGAGGCCACATTCGTTGTGATCCTCTCCGCATGTTCTGCATTGGGTGCGTTAGATTTTGGGAGATGGGTTCATTCTTGTATTAGCAATATTGGTCATGGGTGTATTACAGAGGTTAATAATTCACTCCTTGATATGTATGCGAAGTGTGGAGCACTTGAAGAAGCGTTTGAGATATTCAATGGGATGAACAAGAAGAATACAGTAACATGGAATACGATGATTTTGGGACTAGCAAGTCATGGCTATGCAAATGAGGCATTGGCTCTCTTTTCCAATATGCTAGAACAAAAGCTCTGGGCACCAGATGATATTACTTTCTTGGTGGTTTTGTCTGCTTGCAGCCATGGAGGGATGGTTGATAAAGGATGGAGATTTTTTGATATTATGAAGAAAGAGTACCATATCCAACCAACAATAAAGCACTATGGGTGCATGGTGGATATTTTGGGTCGAGCTGGTTTCGTTGAGGAGGCTTATCGATTAATAAGTAATATGCCAATGCAGTGCAATGCCATTGTGTGGAGAACATTGTTGGCTGCTTGTAGGTTGCACGGAAATGTTGAACTTGGGAAGCAGGTTAGGAAACAGCTTTTGGAATTGGAACCAGATCACAGCAGTGACTATGTTCTTCTTGCAAACACGTATGCAAGTGCAGGACGGTGGAATGAAGCTATGAGAGTGAGAAAAACAATGCACAAGAGGGGAGTTCAGAAACCTGAACCTGGTAATAGCGTTGTGGGCAGGCATCCCAGTTTGAGGTCAGATGAGCCTCTCTTAAGTTTCTTGTGAAGCATCACTTACTGTTATGCAGCTTAAGTCTGTTCAACCGGGTATTTGATTCTGTCAGATACTATTCAGCTAATTGCACTGTTGATGCTCTTGCTAAATAGTTCGTATAAGTGAAAACAGTGTAGCCTTGCTTTAGCTCCTGAGTTTTGCTGGGAGGATGTGGACGTCTGGTGGTAAAGTTTTGCTTTCTATGAACCTGGTGTTGTCTTCTCAACCACCCATTGTGTAAGAAAATCTCTGTTAGACATCTTTGCTTTGCTGATAACCTCATGGTGTTCTGAAGGTTCAATTGAAGCTCTGTTAATTCCACCATGCAACAATTTTATTCTCTCTCAGTCCCCAAATCTACTGGTTTGTAATGGGAAGGTTACCAGACAAGTATTTCGAAGATCCTCTTCTCTATAAATTGAGTCATGATGATTCTAAAGCCCTCATTGATTAGATCACCAACAGATTGCAGTAGTAGGCATTTAAATTATTATCTTTTGCCAGAAGATTACAGTTTGTTACCTGCCATTTTCATTATTCAAAACTACTGGCCCGTTAAGTTCATTCTTCCTGCTTTGGTTATCATATCTATTGAGCAAAAGTTCAACGTGTTTTTTTGGAATTGAAGAGATGACACTGCTAAGGGGGCAAAAGTTGTATAGGACAGTATTTTTGGTGTCAGAAAAATGAAGAGGGGAACATTCCATGCTTCATGAGGAATTTGGAACATAATCTTGTTGGCAGGTTCTCGTTGGGTGGCTTGGTGTTATGCACATCTCTTAACAGGTAGAAACTTTTGGTGCTTATCAGCTCCTTGGAGAAGCTTGTTAAACTCAGAGTCTGATTTGGGATCAAACAGTGGACTCAGTGGTAATGGAGAGAATGTTTACCCTGTAAGAGTAAGCTACCAGCTGCGATTCAAGGTGAGAATTGGAGCTGGCCAGCAGCTGGATCTAATAAACTGAAAGCAATGCAGAATGCTTTATGTAGTTTAATTCATCCTGAACCTTTGATGATGGATTGTGTTTCCTGGAATCTTGGCTCCGATGGACAATTTTCTGCAAGAAGTGCTTGGCAGTTTGTTTGAATAAAGAAGAGCAGGCTGGTATAAACTGTTGCGGGGTTCTTTACATATTTTCTGGAAACAGTTTTATCAGTCGGTTTTTGAGCAGAATAACTTCTAACAGCAAACAAATTGGAATGGGGAGAGATAATACACTATAAATTATTACATTACATTACACCATAAACTAAAATAAGAAGGGGTTTTGCTGTTTCTTTCACTGTTCATGCAGATCCAAGTGCACTGCTGACTGCTAAAGTCTGCCTTGTTTGTCCCTTTTTTTTCCCGGTTCTTTATCAATTATTCGGTTACCGAGTTTTTCCTTTTCAATTTCAACCTTCTTCCTTATGATCAAGTGATTTCAATCCTGATTTGGGATCAAAATAGTGGACTCGGTGGCAATGGACAGAATGTTTACCCTAAGCTACCAGCTGTGATTCAAGGTGAGAATTGGAGCTGGCCAGCACTGGATCTAATAAATTGGAAGCCATGCAGAATGCATTATGTGGTTTAATTCATCCTTAACCTTTGATGATGGAATCTTTGTTTCGATGGACAATTTTCTGCAAGAGGTGCTTGGCAGTTTGTTTCAATCCTGATTATTTCTTTTTATATTGCGTGTGCGGTGTCAAGAAATGCCCTAGATTGATGCTCGGTTTTGGTTTTACTTAGATCTATAATTTTTAAAAATAAAGCAATATGGATTAAATCTAAAATAGGAAAAAATTGCCCTTCTCTTTTTTTTTTATTGTTGATGAGGTGTGGAAAAGTACACCTTGGTCCTTGAATTGTTTAACTTTTTTCCATTTTTGTCCTTATATTTGAGGGTTTAACTTTTCAATTTTAAACTCCATTTGTTTCATGTTGAATCCTTGGAATTTCAGAGGAGAGGGGATGTTGCCGGAAGATAGGGAGAAGAGAGAAAGTGGTCGGTTGACCACTTTTTATTGGAAAAAAAAGATTTAATTTTGGTATTAATAGGTTTTTCTAGCGAGAATAATATTATTGAGGTATTTTTGAGTTTTCATAACACCAAAAAATATAGATTAAGGTCAAGGGAGAATTTTTCTAAGTTTAATTTTGTGTTTTTGAATTGATTTACTAGTATTTTAGGGTTAAAATTGGTTTCTTAAGCTTCTTATAGTATTTATTAGGTGTTCTTAGGTGAAAAATTATTGAAAAATGATTTTTTTTAACTCAAAATACCTCAACCCAACTTTTCAGCCACTTCTCTAGTGGTTGAAAACAAAACGAGCAAATGACGTGTCGTCTTATCAATTTTATAATTGTTTAGTAAAATATCGTTTATCCTTGAACATAAAATAAATAAATAAAAGAAGTAAGGGGTGTGAGTCTGGCCTTGCAAGTCTGTGCATGCCAGGCCTTTCTTTATTAGGCCAGGGGTGCGGGTCTAATCTTTTAGGCCAATTCGCCAAGCTTTTTTTTATTATTATTATTTTATTTTTATTGAAATACCCTATAAATAAAATACGTAGCATGATATTTAAATTATTGTTTAATTTTGGCATAGTTCTTAAATAATATTATGGGTATGAGAATGTTAACAATTTCTTTTTCAATTATTATTATCTAATATGCACAAAAAAAAAATTCATGAATATTTAAAGAAGATAAAATTTATGTTTCTTATTTTATTTTTTTGATAGATTTCTGACTTGGTTTTATCACATTAATTAATACTTTTGCCTTCAAACATGATATTTCCAGCCTGCTTTGCCTAGAAGAGGTTAGTTCTCCTGTATCTATTTTGTTAGGAAAGAATAAGGCAGTAAAGTTGAATATCAGTTCAATTGAGATCGAATGGTACGTCCAATTAAGGCTTATTTAGGTCATAGGTTTTAGGTTTTAAGTAATACATGGAACTTAGAGTTTAAATTTGGCTTTCATGATTTCTCCATGTAAAGCTTTTGTTGCCTGTAAGCTTTTATTGTTCTAAGCTGATTTTTTAATGGATGAATGAAATCTTTCATGTATAGAAAGGAAAAAAAAACAAAGAAACTTTACTTTTTATATAGAGATGTCTATCTCTCTGAGTCCAAAAAGAAAAGGTCCCCCACTTTAACCAGCTTTGTTCTAGACATAATACCGACAAAATTCTAGGGAAAATCAAAGTATAAAAAGAAAGAAAAAACTTTGAAATACAAGGTGAGAAAGAGTGTGTAAAAACCATTGAAGAACACTTTTTGTTCAACCCATTATTTTTATAGTGAATTTTAAAATCTATAAGGTAGAAAAATTAATTTTATCAATTATCAAAATTAATTCTCTCATTATCAACATTTAATTACCCACCGTAAAACAAGAATTAAATCTGGATATGGTAGCTATAAATCAGTATTTTTTTAGCAGAAAAAACTTTTAAGATTTACAACAAAAGCTTCTGGAAGAGAATGTTAACATTCACAAGTTGGACTGAACAAAATATGGGCCGGAAGAAATAGTTATTCATGGACCAGACCCAAAATTTTAGTTAAAAAAAAATAATTTTTTGTGGTCCAAAATATTTTTTTTACAATAGACCAAAATCAAGGCTCGACTCGAAGGTGTGCGTGTGTGTGGGTTTAATCTCGAAGCCCACTTTGCTAAGGACCTCTTCCTCTAAAAGCTTGGATGCCCTTTGAATCTAATTTTGACTTTTCAACTACCTACTTTATAAACACTAAGAAAGTTTTATTTCTTTTCTATGTGAGATAAAGTCTTTTTAAAGGGTTTTGGGTTTCACATGACTTAATTTGCTATGCCACACACCATAAGACTCAAACAAATAAAAAGAAGAGACACTCTTGTTATTGTTCTCATCATTGGTTACAATGATCATGATATTCATTTTAAAAAGCTCATCACATAGATACATCTTTTCTACAAACATATCACTTTTAGAGAATATATATTTATCACTCTTAAGAACCATCTTAATACTATTTTTACTCAACAATGAGCCAAACACTAAGTTCTTCCTAATATCAACAATATAATGTGCATTGCTGAGGGTGAAAAGCTTTTCAAAGATCATCTTCAGTATGACCTTTCCAACAACTAGTACCTTAGAGGTTGATGGGTTTCTCATATATAGGTTTTCTTCATCCATTTCTTTGTAAGAGGAAAACATCATCTTCTCAACACATACATGTCTTGTAGCACCAGTTTCAACCCACCACTGCTCAAGATTTTTAATTAGATTGACTTTGAAAACAACACAAGACATACTCATTTTTAAAACTTCACTAGTAAGGTGATCAATTTCAGTGACATTAGGTTGAGCAATTCTTTTCTTAGGGTTTCCTTGATGGCCTTTATTTTTGAAATATTTGGTCAAATACTCAATCTTGTTGCGGATAAAGCATTTGTCATTAAACTTCTTGGTAATTCATTTCCCTTTCACAACAAACTTTTTTTTTTATTATTAAACTTTACTGTTTGTTTCATAACATTTTCTTTTAGGGCTCCAAAAAAGTTAGCTATTCTTTCAAACAACTTATTGTTTTCTTATATCCTCAACCTCAAAATAAGATCTTCAATTATTATTTTATTGCATTTATGCTTATAATAATTCTTGAAGTCTTTCCAAAATTATAGTAATTTTTCAATGATTACATCCACTTCAAAGGAGTCTATTATAGACATAACTTCAGTATGTATATCATGTAATACTAGCTAAAACTCTTAAACTTAGCTTGTTACGGTCCTTGAATGAACCATCTTGAAATCTAGAAATTTATCGATTATTAATTTCTTTATACTAACATCTTCAACTTTGTAGTTTTTTTTATCTTTTTTTTTAAAGCTTCCTATAGAGCTTTTGAATTCTTGGTTAAACTATATACATAATATAGTGTATTTTTCAACCAATTCAAGAAGTAGCTCTTGCACACGAAATCAATATGATTCCATACCTTCACAACTGCCACAATAGTAGGGTCAGATTTATTTATTTTTAATGATTTTGGTGCTTTCTCATTCAAGAACTTTGCAAAGTTCAAGATGGTTAAATAGAACAATATCTTTTGTTGTCATATCCTAAAGTTTAATTAATTGAACTTTTCAGGTTTTTCACCGTACACCATAAAAGGTGATGATGAAATCCTCACTATTAAAGTAATACTTGTTGAAGCAACATTGATTGGCACAACCAAATCTTGAATAGAAAGAGTAGATGGCATGATATAATATGTTTTAAAAAATATCCAATAATATTTATAAATAAATACTTCATCTAAAAAATAAGCTAGTAATAAAATAAAAACTTGTAAAAAGCAACTTAATAAATAAAAATATTTAAGTTGTGTAAGATAAAATCAATAGTCATTCCCTTTCTTGGTTTACTTTGTTAAGCTCTATTTTTTTTCATTGTGATTTGTTCAATTATCACCATTTAACTTATGAACTATATACTGTATACAAAACTAATATAGTATGAATAATACTTTTACTAATTAAGTTCTCAGAAAAGATTGGATAGATTGCAAACGGCCTCGCTTAAAATCCAATCTTCTTAGACAGAATTTCATAAACCGTATCTATTCATAGCATTAACTTTCTATACATATGAAGAATAACGTGTATGTGAATAGTAACATATACATGAATAGTGTTATATACATAAACAAAACCGATCAGATAACTTTGATGCAAATCTTAGAGAGTATAAGCAAGATAAGCTAAAAGCATGATTGTACCAGTAAGATATCATAAATTGTCATAAACCAATCAATAATTCACCTAATAAAAAATATAAATCAATAAAATATATAGCAATCTTCTAAAATGAAACAAAAAGGATAAAATCATAACAAATCAAAAGATTATAGATTAAAGCATAAATAATTAATATTAAATCTACATGTGAGAATATAGTAACTTAAAAGGAAGTTACATTATAACTTAAATTTTTAAGATACTAAAAACCTCTTTCATAATTAATTATTATTGTTATTGTTATTATTATTAATTATTTGTTCTTGAGATTTTATTGCTTATCACTTATGCAACTAAGATGTCTGCAATATATTTCCCAAGATCTCAACAACATCATCTTGATTTAAATGCACTATTAAACAAGGTCTTTAAACTAAAGAGTATGTAATTAAAACATCTCTAAAAAAGATGAACCTAAACTCAATATTTGGAAGGAAACCAAAGCATAAAAAGAGAAGAAGACAATAAAATATGAGTGTATAAAAATCTAAAAAACATTGTAGGATACTCTTTCTTCAACCCTTCTCCCAATTTTTATAGTGGAATTTGAAAGCTAAAAAGTTGAATAATTAATGCTAGTAATAATCAGAATTATTTCCATCATTATCAACCTTTAATTAGCCCTCGTAAAAAAAAATTATCATAGTCATTAAGAAATACTAAAAGCAACCACATGAAGCATAGTTAACAAGTTCCATAATCTTGTATCAATAGATCAAAAGAATCAATTCATGTTTTTTTAGAAGAAAAAAAAAACCCTCCATCTAAAGCTACAAAAGAAACCAACATTTATATCTTTTGCTTGCTTTACGAACCCAAAATGGAAAAAGAAAAGAGGGGAAAATATTTTAGGTCAGCATCATTTTCATCAAGAATCAAAATCAATCCCCACTTTCGGGTGCCATTTGATTCTTTCTATCCACATGAACTATTTCCCAGCTAAATTGTTAGTTAAATACTGTGATGATGAGAGATTGAGTGACATAAGTGCAAGATGCGTACCAAGTGATTACTTTGATGGTCCTTCGCAACCTTTTCTACGTTAGTTGAGCTTCCTATTCATGTTTGCTAAGGGCCGACCTAAGTTAGGTCAATTTGATGATTGATTTAATTGTATATTATAATGTTTTTACAGGAAAACTCTCCATCTTTATAAAGTATTCTTGTTCAACACGATGAATAGATACAAGTAAGGACGGAGTCAGGATATCAGGTTTAGAGAACTAAATTAAAAAAAGAAAAGAAAAACCTTACAGGAGAACTAAAAGTTCAAATTTATAATTATTTAAGGGTATTTGAAAGTGTGGTAGCGATTGCGGTTCAAAGTGTTTTTCGTTTAAAATGTATCAAAATGATATTTTTTTAATTTTTTAAAAATTATTTTTGATATCATCACATCAAAATGATTTTAAAACATAAAAAATTAAATTTTAAATTAAAAAAAAATAAATTTTAAAAAAACACGATTTTAACCATGTTCTTAAGCAATCAGGAATATGATATCCTCTGCCCCTGAATAGATAAGTTTTTTTAAAAAAACCATATGAATGATGGTTAGGTCACCTAATAACATACCTTGATGTGTTTCTTGACATAAACCAGAAGTCTTGCCTTTTGATTATAAAATTGTATTTGGTATTCAATTAATCATCACTATAAATTTGAGAATACTAAACTATGATAATATATTTTTAAAAATTGAAATTCTCTGAAAGAAAGATTTGAATCTGTAATTTTTTTTATTTTTTTTTTGGGCAAAAGACGAAACCCAGTACTACTATTTCATATGTCTATTAATTAATACCTTTTAGTGTGATGAATTTGCATCTCAATAAATTAAATTAACTCAAATGATCAACTAGTAGTAGAGATTGTTTTGCTAAGTATTTTTTATTTAAAAATATATTAAAATAATATATTTTTTTAAAAAAATTGTTTTTAATATCAACACATTAAAACAATTTAAAAATATCTAAAAAAATTAATTTAAAACTAAGAAAAGAATTTCAAAAACATGATTAAACCAATGTTAAAGAGTGCTGAATATGTAAAAAATATGTAAGTTTCTACTTCTACCTAATGAAAAAAGGACAGAAATTGAACCGTTCTAACTTGTCTATCATATTTGGTGAGACTAAAGTCAAAAGTCTTAAATATGAATTGGACTACCCAAATGAAATTGGAGAAATATTCAAGCTAATGAGATTATTCTAATTGTCCCTTGAGACAATCCTTCTTTTACGAGATGTCTTTTAACTAATTTTCATGCATAAATATTAAAAAAAATCCTTTTTTTCCAATTGAATCTCCAAAGTTAAACGTACCATCTATATCCAAATTAATGTATTTATTTGTGAAGAATTAATACAGTGTTTGTTATTAGAAAAATTTATTAATTTCTTAAAGGATTTACTTGGTAATTAAAAAAATTATAATTTTTTTTAATGTACCAAAAAGATAGTAAAAGATTTGCAATCACATCTGCTCAAGGAACTGTTATACGGTAAAGCAGTAGATACTTACTTGATTGCTGATGATATTAACTTGATTGCCGGTATTAATTTCTCCAAAAAGATAGGCTTTTAAGATTCTTTAAAGAAAAATTTAATATTAATTTTCATGCAATCAAAAATACTTTTATCATCGAATAAAATAATATATTAAAATTCTATATTTTAATTTTTTCTAGGGAATTTCATATATGTTTCAAAATCGATAAATAAAATAGTATACTTAACATGGAGATAGCTTAATTACTCGAAAATTGGCATTTTTTAAACAAATTAACATGATTGATTAATATAGATGAAGTGAGAGTATGAACAAACTCATAACAAAAACTTTAATAAAAGTGGAGCCGTACAAGTATTTGGCTCATCAAAATACATATTTAAGGGGGGGAAAACAAGAAAGCGCTAGAAGGAGGGCTTGAACCTCCGACCTTGTGGTTAACAGCCACACGCTCTAGCCAACTGAGCTATTCCAGCTTTGATAACTTTAGCATGATTAAATAATATAAACTATATGAATGTCGAATAATACCTCTAAAATTGTAATCATCTACTTAAACCACAATATTAAATATTATTTTAATAGATTTTCAAATAAAAAAATATTATAAAAAAAAAATAGATACTACGATACAATAAATAAACAGAATCCAATAAATAGAATTGTCAACATAAGATGCCACAGTTGGAGAATATTTGGAGGTTTGGGAAGTTAGAATTCCTCCCAAAATCAGACATTAATTTGTTTTTACTTTTATCATAATGGACGGTGGTGATTGCTTTTAGAAATAGCACGCCACGCCACGTGGCTAGATATTTCAGCTTCACGCTAAATGAC
>Ga0307517_10007637_pt1 | contig 15722 bp, 22 predicted proteins | sample 23_EM_MG_FD_194515 | JGI IMG/M metagenome (GOLD analysis project Ga0307517, IMG submission 194515) | Populus trichocarpa ectomycorrhiza microbial communities from riparian zone in the Pacific Northwest, United States - 23_EM | ecosystem: Host-associated > Plants > Roots > Unclassified | place...
CCTATCCTCCATCTCATCTCCCCCCGGTTGACAGAGGGGGACCCAGGGTACGACCTTGCCCAAGGCTCCTCCGTCGTCCTCCTCCGAACACCGATAAACGCAGCTTTGGAGGCAAGCCTTCCGACCGAGCCGGTGATGCATATACCACTCATGTATCACAAACACCATCATATGAAGGCAACGTGCAGTTCGTGAGTTGGTGAGCTTAGGTGATCGAAGTGGGCTTGACACAAGCTGCGTCACTAGAGCGCAATGAAACCTCGAATCGGGCGACACATCGCTGGCGGAGAGGTAGCGGATGTGGAAAACTAGTCACAAGTGGTGAAGGTTTGAACGAGTCCCTGGTCAGGTAGAAATACATAGCAGCGTAGTAAGACAACACGAAAGAACGACAATGAGGCTCAACTGAAACCAACCCCTAGCGTGCTCAGCACAACACTCAACAAAAAACGATGGACGTGGAGATAGAAGAAACTTGTGTCGGCCACGAAAAGGTGCTCATCACAAATCATGAGAAACCCGCCTCGTGCCCAAGATCGAGTGGGGTGCCAAACACGTCCAAACACTCACCCAACTGCACATCCGTTGGGAAGCACATAGTCGACACCAAGGTCCCGGGTCTCCCCCATCTCTTGTGCTCGGGCATGGACTGTCGCCAGTGAGGTTATTACCGATGCACAGTATTTTGCTGGTTGCAAATTAAACATCCTGACACGTCTGACGAGCTTTGGCCGTCGGCAATTTTTCGAAAAATCCTCACCTTCAATCGGATGGGGGAGTTACGTCGTTTCTTTTCTGTAGTTTTCGAAATAAACTTGCTTTGCTCTCATGAAACGCGTGTCTGTTTAGGTTCCCGGTGGGTCCTTCGCTCTTGCAGTTGTTTCGGATGGATTCCACAAGAGCCTATGATTGCAACACTGAAAAAACACAAAACACGCCGATGTGCATATGTAAGGTATATACGGTGCCATCTAGAATAGCCGGATGATTAAAACCTCGGACCACCCACCAATCCCTCAATAGAATGATGCTCGAGCTCGTTCCTAGCCTTGAGAATCGCCGCATGCATCTCCTTCATCGACACACTCAATTTGGCCCCGAACCTGTTCATAATATCCCTCTGCCACGCATCATACTTGGCATTAACCCTCGACTGGACCTGCTCGTAGTCGATGATACACACGCCGAAGCTCTTCTGGGTCTCAGAGGTGTCGAACGTCGAGCGAGCTTTCTTGATCTCTGTGAGGAGCTGTTGCCAGTTCGCAAGTGAGTCTCCGAGGCGGTTAAACACGTATTCGGCTTCGAGATCCCAGAGGGACTGGAACTGCAGCCACTTGGCGACGTAGTCCTTGAGCTGCTGGACCTTGTTCTCGATCAACGCGAATGGTCGTTCGAGGGTGTTGTCCGTAAATTGTGTCAGCTATAAGCAAGGTCGGATGGGGGTGTCAGTCCGAGACGACCTGGAGGATTGAATGGCTTCTCCCATACCAATGAAGTGTAAGTCGTTTCTGATACTGCAGCGCTCTGCATCTGTAACCCGATCTCGTACCTCGAACTCTGGATTCGACGCAGTCGACAAACAACACCTAGGGGTCCAGTTAAGTGTCCCGCCACAATGCGGTTTAAATCCCTCAATCTTACCTATCCAATCGTGTAACTGTCCGACCCATGTCTGTCGCGCATACTCGATAGGTGGGTCTAGGAAGATGACCTGATTCTGGATCCTGATCTCGTGTACGATCGGCTTGACTATCATATGTCCCTCAAGGAACTAAACCGCCAATGGTGAGTCGCTGAAATACCGGGCGGCAAGCACAAGGACCACAGACCTTCTCGTCCTTAACCCTCTTGTCCAACCTACGCTTACTGGACACCTCCCGGGTGTGATCCCGTCGAGTATCCGCGTCGTCCGTCCTATCAAACTCGCCACACCACACTTGGATGATCTGTGTGAGCCGCTTAAGAAGGATCAGTTCGATCTTCTTGTCCAGTTCTGCAACCCAGTGTTCAAGGTTCGCGTAACCTTCCAAGTTTAGCCTATCAATCTGCTCAAGGGTTTTAGCCAGGGTTTCACTAACAATAGATCTCTACGCACGGCAGCCTGGATTTGGTTCAGCAATTCCGTAAACGCCTCGGTAGCATATGAGCAAGTTGCAAGATCATCCACCGCCCGGGATATCTCTTTGTATAAGTCAATGACGTTGTTGGTCTTGTCCTGCCGTCGCGTTTGTGAGTTGCCTATGTGCATGGGGCACGAAATTCATACCTGTAACACTGAGACGACAGACGCAAACTCCCTGACGAATTGAATGTGTCGATTGTCCCGAGCCTCGGAGCTCGGAATGTATCTCGAACCATCAAACTGACTGACGAAGTGATCCCACCGGATGTTCATACCTGCCCCGAGATCAGTGCTACGTCACGTCAGATTTCTGGGTACTTACCTCTCGAAACCATCCTCTGAGATTCATTCCTATATTCAGCCACTAGCCATTCAATATCCTTGTTATTCTCCACAAGGTCTAGCGTCTGCCCATACATCCTGACCGTCTCCATCAAACTGACAGCATGCGGGTACACCCTCTTCGCATCTTTCGCCATATTCGTGATACCATGGGGGACCTGGAACCCCAACCACAGCAAGTTCCGAACTTCCTTGAATAGCGTAATGATCTGGGGATCAAAGTTCACCGCCAGCTGATACCCTCCGCCACGTAGCCTGACGATCTCGAACAGTCGACCGTTGACGCCCATCCCTCGCCGGTTGATATCCTGAAGCCAAGCGTCGAAAACGGGTCGAGTGTCCAATTTCCTCACAAAGGCGGTAGATTCAGCTTGGAGTTTCTGACCTTCAGCATACAGTTCCCAACCCTTTCCGAGGACGTCTTCCACGCGTTTCATATACGTGAGCAACTGATTCTCAATCTGGCGTGCCCAGATGATCGCTCCTGCGATCGGAGGAAGGTCTCGCATTTGAGCCATATGGTACGCTTCGGAAGATCGGTACTGCGTCTTGAACTGTTATCGGCGTAGTGCAAAGTCAGCACTTTACGCAGATGAATCGGGAAGAAACCGTACCTTATCATGCAGCCGCTTGATATCCTCTTTGACGGTGTCGATGAGCTGTGTCTGATACTCTTGGATGGCTCCACGGATCTAAGTGACCGTCTGGTAACGCGACATCAACGTTGCGGACTTCGGTCTCATACCTTTGGGCGAACAAAAAGGGCGTTGAACTTTGAGAATACCCTAAACATCTCGTTGGCGTTCCTCGCTGTTCCTAGTCGATCCCTGAGGCGCGCGATAATCTGGTTCTCCACCCTAGCAACGCGCTCATTGTACGCATTCTCTGCGGTGACCCAAATCTCGGTTCCCTCTGTCATACAACTTGGTCAGTAGATGGAACGCGGCAAGGAGTTGGTAGGAGACATACCAACAGATACATCAAGAACGTCTATCCGCTTCATGACCTCGTATGCCTCCTTCACTTCTTCCTCCATATCGATCCCGCCAACCTCCATCCCGACTCCCAACCCCTTCGTAGGACCCGTCATCACCGCTAACTGTTCATGCTGCTTCCTCCACTCCTTCAAATACCTCGTTCGTTCCTGCAATTTGTCATGGGCGGGTACGACCTTGATCGGGATGAACTTCTCCGATCGTTTCCTGGTCAGTTCACGAGCGACGTCGGTGAAGCCTTTCATCGAGTCGTCCCAGGTTCGGAAGATATTCATCACTTGTGTCAGGAGGCGTTCAAAGGTGTCATATGGGGTGTAAAGGAGTCGGTGGGAGGTGAGTACGCGGGTGAGTTGTTCATTGAAATCTCGTGAGATAGCTTCGACGAGTGGGAGGGCACGGCGAATAGGATATGGAGCGACGCGAAGTTTTCGATTGATGTGACCGAAAATGAGCGCCAAAGATTCTTGGATCTTGTCAAGGTCCGTGGCAGACAGCAACTCGTTCAGTGGAAAATCTTTCATCAGCTGGTTGTATTTGTGTACTGTGGTGGATCAAAGGTTAGATCCCGAAGCCCAGTATGCGTAAACGTATCGAACATACCGATGTCGGTGGCTTCTTTGAGACCAGTATCGGCGATAAAACTGACGGTAGCATGATACCGCTTCGCGTTCCGAAGACAGTCCATGATCATGAGAACGTCCTCACTACGAAGCTGGGCTTCGATGCCTTCAAGAGCTCTCTCCAAACTGAGCCAGAAATTGACCTCCTGAGAGGCTGTCCCTGAAGATACATCCCGACTCAGTTTCGTCACGGCCTGGATAGACTTGATCCACTGATTCACGTGAGAATGCAGTGTGTTCAGGAAAGTACTGTCGCTCAGGAGTTTCGGAGGGATATCGTTGATGCTGGGTCGTGTTCCTTTGGTCTGAGCCTGTTCGACGGCTTTCTGGATCACAGGATGGATGATCAAGTGCGTTTCGGGAATCTCGACGTTTTGTTGAAGATGAAGCAGAGACAATTCGAGCTCCGCGAATTTCTTCTTGGTCATCGGAATCCCTAACGTCAAAGAATCACTCAGTTGTTCTTTCTTTCGGCCGCATCGTTGGATATGACTTACCCATCTTGGTGTCGTTGTCTTTCACGCCGCCCCGTGAGCCAACGAAAGCGTCAAACCATGGCTTCACTCCCCAGCTGACGACGGCATGCAAACTCTCATAAGGTGTTTCTTCCCCGCCGAAAAGGTTCAGGAAATGCAGTTGAGATGGTAACGGTGTCGTGGGGTCGAGAATCGGCGTTCGTTTGATCAAAGCCAAGGTCGTCGCGTTCGAAGGATGGTAAGTGAGCTGTGTGGTAAGTTGATACGTGAAACCCGAAACTCCGTCATCTACAACGCCCAGATTCAGATTCAAAAATGCAACTCTTAACCAAGAACACATCGGCAAAACACCGAACCTTCAAGGTCGACCCGTCGTTTCACAACATAGATCACGTCGGAGCCCTCAGCCGCGAACTTTGACACGGTTTCGTGAAAGTCACCCGACTCGAATAGATCGTCCAGCTCTTCAGGTAACGCTCCGACCACGGGCGGGAGTAAGGCAGATAAGTAGGAGCGAAAGAGGGAGATGTCGAATTGCGTGGTAGGTTCGAGCAGCCCATCATGGTGTCCGTTGGTCCCGTTGACAGGCACTGGCGTCAAAGGCGGTTCCATGACCGAGACGCTATGGTACCGACGGCGAGTGAGCAAGGTCCGCTGAGGGGGTCACGATGGTTGTTGGGATACCTCCGAGGGAGAAACGGGGATTGTCTTCGCGACGTCGCTTTCGCTGTCGGTTGCACGCCGATCAGCAGTTGGCCGCGGTTGACCTTTATATGGAAACAATTTCTCATCACACAGGCAATAAAAAGAGAGCGGGCGAAAGGATTACGATCGATTACTATTAGAGTAGAGGGGTATGTAAAGTAGGGGTGTAATTACTAGCGAAGTGTGAGCGTCCGAGAAATATAGAACACAGACAGAGACCAGATAGGTGACAATTCGTCCAGATAGTCGATGCGCAGAAAGAAAGCCAAGATGATGCCCAGACCCAGAGAGGAGACTGATCAGAAGAAAACCGGCGCGAGAGATCGAGAGGCGTAATGAGAGAGAACACAGTAGAAAAGCCATTCAAGAGCACCAGGGGAGGGAATCATCCCTGGTAATCCCGGTACAAGGAGAAGGTCTCAAGGGGGACGTTCCTCCTTCGTCTACGTTCCGCGAGCCAGTCCGACATTCCCTCCAGAGTTCTACTTGCTTTGCCCTTTCCTTTCGCATTCCTTCGAGAGTCGGGGGACGGTTCAAGCGGAGTACAGGAGGGAGGTGGAATGGGGGACCTCAAGGAGCGTTCACGAAGTCGGGTGACGAGGTTGCGCGCGTACGCCGGATCCCGGGGCGTGAGTTCCCCAAGGATTGGGGTCGCTCGACTGGCTCTTGTGCCCGCTTCTTTGACACATTTGGAGGTCGGCTTAGCAAAGGAATGTTGAGGACCGAAATCTGCTGTGACTGATGGTGAGAAAACCTCTCCCAAAGCAAGCGAACAGGAGGTTTACCTTCGAGGATAGCCGAGAAGGATGACGGGATGGATTGCCCGGCCTCCTTCGCCGATCGCAAAGGGGTCGAGCACGGGGCTTCCGAAAGATCTAGGAAGCCCGGAGTCACTGATGGGCGACTCAGCGGAGTAAATGGTATCCAAAATCAAGGGAACCTCACAGTTGAACTCAGGAGTTCCAGGGGAACCGTTTGCCATTTCATTGATTTGGTTCACGGCTGATGGGGGAGGGGAAGTGTTTCTTACCCTGCAGGTGGCGGGGGTCCACAGGGGTTTATCAGCATGAGTGGAGGGGGACGGGGAAGGTGAAGGATAAGGGGAGGGGATAAGGGGAGGGGTCGTGGAGGACGGGTGAAGATGCTTGCTGAGGAGAACATGCGTTGATCTTGAGTTCGGAAGAACGGGAGACATGTTTTCTTCGCCCCGATCCGCTTCGAACGTCGTGTCATCGGTCATGTCGGCTTCAGCGAGGATGCTCCGCATCCTGTGGATCAATTGATCGGTTTGCTGGTTTTCTTCCATGATGGTCTTTACCAGGGACCTAAGGTGCTCGCGGGGGTCGATAATTGTGTCGGCTGCGAGAGTCAATGAGTAACGAGGCGGTGTTGTACAATGCAAAGTGAATGAACATACCTGGCTTCGATTCGGCTAGCGAGGTCGAGTTTGGGTCAACAGGGGGTGGAGATGGGGATGTAAGTTGTGTGGGAGGTGGAGGGGTGGCGTTGAGATCGAAAGGGGGAGCTGTGGTATGGATGGGGGGTGGCTCGGTGACGACGGTCGTTGCGACACCTGAAGTCGTATCTGTACCTGTGTAAGAGAGGATTGATAGGAGCAATGAACCGGTGAAGCAGTTTACATACCTTTCTCACCCGCGGATAGAATGTCCATGCGACGCCTCAACTCCTCCAATGCGGTCTCGAGTTGGGACACCCTAGCCTTGAGTGCGGCCGTTTCGGAGGAGTCGGTCACCTCACGGTGTCCAGCTGCTTGAGGGGTGACCGGGGCAGGGGATTCAGCGACGAGGGTCGACGCGGTGGCGGTCCACTGACTGGTGAAGGTGTGCGAAGGGGAGGGAGATGACCGGGGGAGGTGAGGGACGGAACGGACGCCGTGGTCGATCGTGGTATCCTGTAGAGGGGTCAGCAGGGGTCCCATATTCAAGAAATAGGAGAAAAACGAACCCGGACCTGAAGGACGGACCGACCAAGAGGCGTGCTGGCTTGACGTGCTACCAGTCCACACAACCCAAGGCACGCTTGCAGTGCCCTCCAGGTAGCGCGCCCCAAGAACGAGAGCTGGAAGAGAGGGGACCAAAGTCAGTATGTGGTTCAGATGCAAAAGGACCAAGATACTCACCAAGGGATGAATCCTCGAAAACAGGGCGATGAGCATTAAGCTCACAAGTCCGAAGACCAGCACGTAGTCTCGGAGGGGGGGCTGGGTGGGGTGGTAGTCGTCGAAGTTGGGGTATGGGTTGAAGTCGGTGGGGGTTGCAGCCGTGTGGAGGGTGATTGCGAGGATGCCAACGAGCGTCAGCTGGATGCTGAGCCCGTTGAGGCCGCCCAGGAGAAGGGTGATGGCGGTGAAGGTGGGGATGAACGCTGCTGCTGAGGACATGGCGAGTGGGGTGTGGAAGTGCAGAAGCGACGTCTGAGAGCAGCTATGAGAAGCGTAGATGGTAGCCGTAGCGGTCGAAAATACGGAAGAGGGGATGCTTTGCGGGGAGTGTCTTTTATACCCCCTGTGCTGTTGCTGTTTGGACTGGGTCATCGACGGAAGTGAACGCGGAGAGTCCGATCAAACCTCACCCCGTCATGTAAATCTCCCCAGTGTCATCGGTCACTTCGAAATGAGATCCAGTGACACCGGGAGCTGCATTCCCAGTTCCTTGACCAAGAAGGAATCATAGTTGTTGCCAATGTGAAACCACAAGAAATCACCGAGCACATTGTTTAGACCAATATCAAGAGTCGGTGAACGCGTTTCTATTCGATCGTTGCAAGGAACAGGGTATCGAAGATACAGGAGGAGACCAGGATGAGAGGTGGACCACTATGTTTGCCATGAATGACGTTCCTCTGCTCACTCGCGGAGACGGACTGGGGGAGGAAGTGGCATAGGATACCTTGCAGAGCGTCAGCGGCGGAATCCAAACGGAGACCAGTGGTGCGAACGAGGCGACGAGTGTGCGAGTGAGGATGGTGAGGAAATCCAAGCAGCCAAGCAGCGTGGCGGAACTGTTGAGAGATTCCCGATCAATTTCCCACGTTCGCTCCTTTCCTCTTTACGACATGTGACAGGTCATGAGCGTCACGCACTGCCACACTTTTCCATCGGGGTATCCGCAGAAGCCGGCAAGACTCCCAGGCACACTTCGGCCCCCGCGCGTCAAAATCCAGACCTTGCGCAGCCACTTCAATATCTTGGCCCTACCGGCTCGGTAACCTCAACAGTTCCCGTTGCCAGCGATCCTGCGCAGCCCAGGTTAGTTGCCCCCCTAGAGAGTAGACGCGAGCCCATTGTGGTTGACGGTTCGTGACCTAATCAAGACGTATAGGTGTGAATTCACGCCGCGCCTCACCTGGCAACGGTTTACAGGCAGTCACCTGCCATCAGAGAAGACCTGCCATTCGGAGAGGAAGGAGTTGAATTTCTTTAGATGAAGTGCCTGGGCAACGCCTGACGGCCACGATGTAACAGTTCAAACGACCGTTGGGTTTGGTGTGCTGCGGGCTCGGGAATGAGATCTTGAGAGGTGAAGCTTGAAGTCGTAATTGTAATCTCGGAGCGGTACCTAACCGGAAACGCAGCCTCATCCCGGACACGGTGGGATATAAGCCAGACCCCCCGGACTCAACATGAGGAGACCAGGCACGAACATCTGATCCCGGCTACGGAATCTATTATTCGCCTGCTTGGTGGCCGTGGCGATGCCCGCCGATCGACCATCGTATATAAGCTTATGTTGTGGGCAACGGAACAACAGCCTCACATCTTTTATTCCTCTCTTTCCTTTCCTTCCCTCTTCGTACCCATTCAACTCGCCCCGCGAGACACTCTTTCTTGAACGACAATGCAGCTCTTGACTCTCATTTTGATCACTCTCCTTCCTGTCGCCTCTTTCGCTCGTTCTCACCACCACCTGAGCCGCCAACACTACGGCTCGAGGCGCCAAACCGTGGCTGTGGACGCCAAGTACAAGCTGCAGACCAAGCACCAAGGCCAAAACTTCTTCGAGTGAGAGATACTGTTGGTCTCTCGTCCACCATTCCCTGAGACTGATCGACCGTGTCGAACAAGTGACTGGTATTTCTTCACCGAGGATGACCCCACCCACGGAAACGTCAAGTACGAGTCGAGGGAGAATGCCAAGGATCTTGCATATGTTCAGGAAGACGGCACCGCTGTCCTAAGCGTCGACAACAAGAGTGCCGTCCCCGCCGGTGGTAAACGGAGATCGTGCGTTACTCTGCCCCACTCGTCTCCGGTTATGAACTGAACCCACCCCGCTGGCCTGAACAGTGTCCGCATCACTAGCAAGGAAACTTACAACAGTGGTCTCTTCATCGCTGATTTCTGGGAGTTCGCTCATGGTCCTTCCGTCTGGCCTGCCTTCTGGAGTGGGTAAACTTCGACCTTGGCAGCTGGGGATTTCGATGCTGAATATTTTTCTTGCGCAGCTGTTGGGTCCGTACACCCTCCATCTTTGTTTTGATGCACAAGCTGATCCGATGCCTCGACCCTGCAGTCCACAATGGCCAAACAATGGCGAGGTGAGAGGACTTCTGTACTCTTGGACATCATGTAGACAGCCGCGCTGACCCACAACGAATCATTTCATCAGATTGATATAATAGAGTACGTGAACACGGCAACAATCAATCAGTACACGCTGCACACTGGTACCGGCGGAGAATGCAAGTTGGACCCGAACGCCACCGCGAGGTATAGGGACGAGGACTGTTCTGAGCCAACGAGTTACCTCGGAAAAACCCTTGGTCTCGAGTGCAAGAGTTCGAACGGCAACAACGCTGGTTGTGCAATCAACGATTTTGAAGGAAGTGCTGGTAAACCCTTCAACGCCGCTGGCGGTGGTGTCGTCGCTATGCTCTGGGACGAGACTCAAATCTCGTTCTGGAGGTTCGAGCGTGACCAGATCCCACAAGATATCCAGGCCGGAGACCCCAACCCTGAGACTTGGGGAATCCCTGTTGCCTATTGGTCCGACAAGAGTTGTGATATCGCCAACGCCTTCCGTGATCACAGCAGTGCGTTCCATCTGTCTTCCTTTCTGATCATCTGGGGTTACTGAATAAAACCATCCTGTTTGCGTTTCAGTCGTCATCAACATCTCCATCTGTGGTGATTGGGCCGGTGCTGCTTACAATAACGGTGACTACCCTGGCGTCTGCACTGACGCCGTCGCTGACCCTACCAACTACGATGGTATACACCCTCCGCCCCTTCTATTGGACCTGATCGCGTTGACCATTGTATATTGATACAGGGGCCCGGATCAAGGTCAACCACATCTCTGTCTACCAGAAGGCTTGAGAGCCCCACGTGAACTTTTCTCCCCACGAGAACTCCTCCCCACGAGTTTTGTGAGGCGGCCGGGTGCCACATGTAAAGAAGACACAACCATCCATCGGCGCCAAACCGCCACGCCGTTCATTCATCCATTCAACTGTCTATTCAACTGGGAAGCACCCGTTCTATAAATATCTCTCAAGAGGAGGTGTTGCTGGTCTCTCGACTCCTTGACTTTGGAGTTTTTTTTTTTTCGTCCTCCGGGGAGATCGGGCATTTCCTCTCCCCTCCGACTACGTGTGGCTTACGTCGGAGTATGATACCCCCCACGGTGTCGACACTACATTCTTTTACTGACTTGTTCTGAAACAAATACCTAACTCACCCTGCTACTATACCAAATGCAACCTGTTGCCTGCGCTCGGACTGAAGTGACTCGGGTGCATCCACTCGAAAGTTGGCAACAGTGCAAGGAATGGCAATCTTGCGAGAAAGATTACCCTGCTTGCCGGGTTCCTCCGCCCCTAAATGAAGCTTCCCAGTCGCACCAACACCGCGGCGCCCCCAGGTTTGTTCGGCTTCGTCCCATGATTCTTGCTTCCCTTCGAGTTCACTCTGTCGCGAATGTCGCACAGAGTTTGGCCCTATCTTGAACGCAACGTGTCAGCATGTGTTGAACTATTTTTATGATTTATGGAAACGTTTTTGCATCTGCTAGTGAGTACCCCGGAAGGTGGAGGAGGCTCACCGATCGTCATCGGAGGGTGTGCCGGTGGGAACGTCACACCCTCCCCTCCCCAGCCATCTTGACTTTCCGCATCGGAGAGAAAAACAAGCCAGAGATGAGAGAAACATTTTCGAACCCCGTGCACTGGACGAGAGATAACTTTCTGACTGTCCTCTGCGAAATTGACACCCTGAACGATCGCCTCTGATCAATTTGGAACGAGCCGAGCTTCCATATGATGCCGATAACCCTGAAGTTTGGCGAAGCTGTTGGTCATCCGGTTGTTGCAATTCGCGAATCAAGACCACACCGGTTTGCTGACATGACCAAGGATGTTCCAATGAAACTGGCAGACCATATTGTGCTCGCCGACCGCTGTTTACCCGCACTGGTAATGAGTGGGTTGGGCCCACTAGAGGGTGGAAACAACCGAGTGAGGTCTTTTGTTCCCTCGACTTTGGCATTGAGACTGTGTATTATCTCTGAACCCTGTCGTGTACGCCTTCACCAAGTCAGTGGCCGGGGGAAGGTTTTGACAAGAAACCTCAATCGGAATGTCCGCGGACGTCAATCGAGCTGTCAAAGCCGCCGTCAAAAACCACATGGGGATTGATCTCGCAATTTTTCGTTGAGAAAAACATTAGACTGAGTTGGCTACTTTGGATGCTCTCAGCACGAGCAAGTTTCATCAGCTCCTCTCTCCCTGCGTGAACACTCCATTAGAGTCGCTGAGTGTTAAAGATGACAGCAATCTAAACGCTACGGCGGTCGGGCCGGGAAAGTCACCGGAAAGGCAATCGAAGTTGAACGTTGAACGTTGATTGCGGATCAAGTTGAAATTATTCTTATCCGGCTTCACCCACGAAATCACCTTAGAGTTCGCCGGTCAAATGGTTGCGTACACCCCGGATCGAGCCTATCGGTGTCATGGGGCTCACCGTCTCCCTCGTGTAAGTTGCACACTAGTCGCGTTCATCCTGTGTGGTGCACCGAGACTGAGGTCGACTTTTGCCTCCTTTCAGTGACGTTGGCGATATGGAAGCTCGATCTTGCCCTGGGCCACCGGCCGCAACATCGTCATCAGACCCTCCGAGAACACTTCTCTATCGGTTCTCCGCCTGTGCGGCTTTTTCAAAGAAGCAGGGTCCCCACCTGACGTTGTGATCATCAAGGGGTATGGGTCACTCGCTAGAAAGGCCATCTCTGAACACATGGACGCTAACAAGGTTTCGTTCGCTGGCATTCCGGTGACCGGAAGGCTCGTGGCCAAGGCGTGGCCCACGGTGCGAGAGCAACTTGAGGACGGCCATCCTCGAGCTTGGTGGGAGAAGTCCGAGTATTATCTTCGACGGGGGCGTTCAAGTGGGCTGATATCGGGGTTTTCGTGAACGTTGGTCAAGGTACGGTCTCACTTCCAATTGAGTTGGGGAGTTCGTCGACGTTTGGTTCCTCGGTCTGCAGCGCAGGATCAGGGGAGGAATCTACGACACATTCTTAGAACGCTTCAAGGCGTTTTCCCTGTCCAAGAAGCTTTCGATCCAGAGACCGGTCAAGGGCCTCAAGCTCGGGTCTCACGAACACAGCTTGACGTTAGTTCGATTATCACGCCTTGGTTGGGACCACGGGTTGACTTTGTATTTGTTTCAAGCGCACTCTCGGATGATGCATCAACTCGGGAAAAGCTGATGGCGCAATCATCAAGAGAACGGCGGATCCCAGCGCAGCGATGAAGAATTCCTCGTCGAGCCTACGATTTCTCGTCTTCGATGGGGATTGTTCAGGAGAAGATCTTCGGACCGGTTGCCGTCGCGAGACCGATGAAGGTATGCTCTAGGAACTGAGAAAAAGACCATTGGGTGTTAAAGATGTCTGTGGAGGTAATTCAACTCGCAAAAGATACCTCCCAGTGTGGAGCGACCTCGGCGGCCTTCACCTGAAATATCAAACGGACTCACAAGGTTGCGCAATCCCTCAAGGCAGGATCTGCGTTTGTGCGCATCAAAATATCATGTTTTCGTTGATCCTACTGACCGAGTCCGCGTGTGCGTTGTATGTAGATCAAACTGTTACAACACGATGGAAGCCTCGATGGCGTTTGGTGAATACACAAAATGTCTGGTTGGGGTAAAGACCTCGGAGAGGGTGCATTAGCCGCGTGAATGGTTGGTTTATTTTTATCGTCTCTGTGGCTGCTTCTTCTGACGCTGAGCGGCCGGAGGGACACCCACGTCAAAGCTGTTCCCGGCGAACTCGGAATGGACTTGTGAGATGAATTTTTGGAACGTACGATGTGCGCTTTGCCGTTGTCCGGTCGTCGCCGAAACTTGCATCTTTTTATGGGTGCTTGTTTTTGTCTTTGGCCGTCGCCCTCCATAACGAGGGTGTGCCGCTGACACGCGCGGTTCAGGGGAAAAACATTTGATTGTTTTTGTTGTCGTCGGAGAGCAATGCAACTGGTCGCCATGTGCAACTCGGTAGGGGACAATTCCGGAAGTTCCGCGCGGCTCGGCCGATGAGCGCGGTGCGAAGTAAGTAAGTACACGGCGTGTCTGTTTCTCCGTTCCTACTGTAGTATCCACAGATAGCGAGGAAAAAAAAGGGGGGATACATTCTGCTTCACGAATCCATTAGAGAAGCGATCACGACGATTAGATATGTGATGAGGAGGAGGGTCGCCTGCTGTTTGTTTTGAGCGCCCCGCTTGGATGGATGAATACCCTCGATCTTGACTTCCCGATCCCGGCAGTGCCTCTAGGCCTGATTCGGAATCCCACCTCGACCACCACCCTTTAATATCTAAGTCAGGGTGTTTGCACCGCATCTTGACTCCCTTACGATTTCCGACCTTTTGCTCATATATAAACCCGAACACGCTCTCCGCTAATTACCTCACCCTCCCCACCACTCCTCCCACTCACCATCATCGTTATGGTTACCTTCTTCCTCCCCCGCTCTCAGACTTTGGAGATCGCAGAGTGTCCGAAGCGTCTCGCTATGGTGCGTTCCCTTCGTTTTCTCGAGGAGTCGATGCTGAGAGGTCTCATAGGTGGGTGCCGAAAAGGGGCCCTCGAGGATTAGTTTCCACCGGACCTCATCCAAGTCCCCCGAACGCACCCGTCACAGGACGGATTCCGAAGAGAAGCACTCCAGACCCGTACGCCGCTCTCACCCTCTCGCCTCTCTCTCTCACGGTCATATCTGACAATCACCCCGTTTCCCAGAAATCCGCAAACCGTAACTCGTGGTTCAGGTCCATCACATCATCTTTTATGAGCGGTGGCGGAAGCCCACGATCCGAGACCGCTCCCCCTTCCCTACTCGATGCTCCGCCACACGTTCGTCGACGAACACGTTCACTTGTCGATTTCAAAATTTTCATGTCGCAAACTGTCGACGTAGAATCGGATCCACGTCTGCCGGCTCACATGAGGCGTCCGGAATTGCAACTCCGCCGGATCCAGAGGCGTGACCTCCCATCCTCGAAATCTCCTTCGAGCCGTTCCAGCTCCGTCGACAGGACTCTGAAGTACCCCCTCTGGTGGCCGGCGTGAAGATCCGCTCTCCACACTAGTAGTCCCCGAGTCACAGGGGGCTTTGGAGACCTCGTGGTCCTTTGTTCCTTCCGTGACCTCCCCCCACTTAATTCCCATACTTCGGCGGAGGGGCGAAAGGACGGTCCCACACTTAATGCCCGGGATCTTCACAGCGCTCGCTGTTTTACCATGGCAGCGCGTGGGTCCAATATATGCCCCTCCCCCTTTATCCGAATACCGTAACAGCCATATACCCTCCACGGTACCTCTTACGTCGGACGACTCGTTCTTCTGTCATGAACGGACATACACATACACCAGCGCACTTTGGACAATCCCTCTCAAGTCGCCGCATGTTATGTCCGGTCTTGCGGTATGACATTTATGGACAACTTCCTCCCCTCCGTTTTTCCTCTGAATAACTTTATCTCTCCGAACTTATCTTTTCTTCGTTTGTATCAGCAGTAATCGAATGTCCTCTTTTCTCCTGGGTTTGTGACGCGTTATACATACATACGACTAGCCTACATCGTGTCTCCGTTATCAGCTCTTGCATCATATCCGTTGTTCATCTCCAGCATCTCTACGTACTCGCGACCAATGTACACCATCCCTAACCTAATCCGAGGGTAAGTGTTACCGAGATTAGCCTGCGGTAGCAAGGGGCGTAAAAAGCCACCCAATAAACGCCACGTCTAGAACAAGGGGATATTACCCCAGTCCAGGTCTTAAAGCCATCATGCCATTCAAGTTATTCCTGGTAAGGGCTTGCTCATTCGGTACCCTCGGCGGCCTGTGATCAGCACGAGGAAACCCCCAACAGAGATGAGAGGGAAGATAGCAAAAAGCTAAAGGACCGACTCGTAAACAGCCATGTCTCTGGGGGCG
>Ga0307517_10007638_pt1 | contig 15718 bp, 7 predicted proteins | sample 23_EM_MG_FD_194515 | JGI IMG/M metagenome (GOLD analysis project Ga0307517, IMG submission 194515) | Populus trichocarpa ectomycorrhiza microbial communities from riparian zone in the Pacific Northwest, United States - 23_EM | ecosystem: Host-associated > Plants > Roots > Unclassified | place...
GCGATCGTCATCTCTTCTTCGCAGCGCTGGCGGATCTGGTGCGCCCACCTGGCCCTGCTGATCGTGAGCGCGTTCGTACTGTTTCCGTTCCTCATGATCGTCTCGATCTCGCTGCGCCGGGGCAACTTCGCGGGTGGCCATGTGTTCCCGCAGAGCTTCAGCCTGGAGCACTGGAAGCTCGCGCTCGGCATGTCGTACGTCGACGCCGATGGCGTGGTCGTCCATCCACCGTTTCCGATCGTGACGTGGATCGTGAACTCGCTCAAGGTCTCGCTCATCTCGGCGACCGCGGCGGTGGTGCTGTCGACCACCGCCGCGTACGCGTTTGCCCGCATGAAGTTTCGGGGCCGCCGCCCGCTGCTCCAGGGCTTGCTCATCCTGCAGATGTTTCCGTCGGTGCTCGCGCTGGTCGCGATCTACTCGATATTCGACCGCATCGGCGAGCTGGTGCCGTGGCTGGGCCTGGACAGCCACTGGAGCGTGGCGCTCGTGTACACCGGGGGCAACATCGGCGGCAGCCTCACGCTGTGGATCTGGCTCATCAAGGGCTACTACGACAGCGTGCCGCGCGAGATCGAAGAGGCCGCGGCCGTGGACGGCGCCACCCGCCTGCAGGCGTTCGTGCATGTGCTGCTGCCCATGGCCGTGCCTATCCTCGTGGTCGTGTTCGTGCTGGCGTTCCTCAGCAGCATGATCGAGTACCCCGTCGCCTCGGTGCTGCTGCGCGCCGAGGACAAGCTCACCATCGCGATCGGCTCGCGGCTGTTCTTGTTCAACCAGCGCTATCTCTGGGGCGACTTCGCCGCGGCGGCCATTCTCGCCGGGCTTCCGTTGACCGTGCTGTTCCTGGTGACCCAGAAGTGGCTGGTCTCGGGCCTCAGCTCGGGAGCGACAAAGGGCTGAGCGCCGGGTAGAACCATGGCCGGGTCGATGGGCTAGGAGCCGGATCGAACGATCGCGATCAAGCGTTCGTGCATCGACGCGTGAGCACCATCGCTTGCATTTGCCGGGCTCTCGTTCCCCGTCCGGTCGCGGTACGCGCTCGGTGTCGTTCCCGTCCAACGCTTGAACGCGCGATGGAACGTGGTGGTGTCGGAGAACCCCATCTCGTCGGCGGTCTCCTGGATCGTGCGCTGCTTGTCTCGAAGTAAGTGCTTCGCGATCGCGGCGAGCGCAGCGCTCTCGACTTCATGGAACGACTTGCCTTCGGAGGCCAGACGCCGGCGAAGCGATCGCACGCTGAGCCCGAGCGTGCGTGCGACGGACTCCATGTCCATGCGCTGCGGATACCCGTGTTGTACGAGCAGATCGCGCACGCGCAGAGCGTAGGGCGCTCGCTGCGCGAGGCGCATGATGCTGCGCTCCGCGAGCGCCCGCAGTGCTTCGTGCACGCCTTCGTCCTTGTGAGGCGAAGGAGCGTTCAGCAGCGCGCGGTCGAACACGACCTCGCTGAACGGTTGCTCGAAGTGCACCACCTGCTCGAAGATGCGCTCGTACTCGGCGCTATACACCGGCGCGGGGTGCTCGAAGCTCACCCGCGCGGGTCGCGCATCGGCGGTGAACGAGCGAACGAGCCGGAAGAAGCCGGTCACGACCGCCTCGGCCGTGAATCTCTGCACGACGGACGACTCACCAGCTACGCTCGGGGCACGCACTGTCATGCTGTCGTCGTCCTCGAGCAACTCGTAACACGGCTCATCGCTGATCAGCGGCTCGAACTGACTGAGTGACTCCAGGCCCTGACGCAGGCTCGCCGAGTGGGCGATCATATGAGAGACCGGGATGAACGCGTTTGCGTTCATCCGGTCGCCCCAGTGCAAGCCGAGCGCGGGATCCCCGGTCAGATCCATCGCGACCTCGCAGCTACGGAAGATCATCGAACGCGGCAGACGGGCATCGACGGCGTCGAGCTGGTTTGCCTCCAGTCCCGCCGCGCGCAAGAACCGTATGCGCGGAATTCCCACTTGCTCGATCTCCGATACCAGCCCGCGCAAGACCCGGATCGACATCGTGGACTCTGCGCGCCGCACCGCCGTACCGGTGTCAGTGCCCATCTGCTGGCTCACAGGGCTCACAGCGTCGCCGGGAGTTGCTCACGGCGACGTCCGGCATCTCGCAGCGCTCGCATCGTGTATCGACCGTGCATGCCACCTGCGTAAACCACGGCATCTGCCGCATAATGCTACGGAATTTCAGGACCCGGCGCAATGGCTGCCGGCGGCCAACCTGTTGCCGCTGACGGCCACGCGCTCGACGACGGCCGCCGCGCGGTGGCAGTGCTCGAGCGGGGCCACCGCGCTTCGGTATCGCAAGCGCGTGCTCGCTGCCGTGATCTGCAATCGATTGGCCGGGGCTCGCCATTGTTTCAGCAACTGCGCCCCGCTACCGTCAGGACACATCGAGTGTGCCAGTCATTATCGATGACTGTGCTGCGCACGGGCGGTCATCATCGCGAGTCCGAGATGCGATGTGCAAAGCTACGCTGGAGCTGCACGGCGCGTACAGATCGGTGTGTGCAAGCGAGCGGCTGGATTGCCGGCGACGCGATCGCGGTTTCGATCGGCGAATGTGCCGCGCTGTCCGTGTGGGGCAGTGCGAGCTTTCAACAACGCATCATACAAAGGATCTATGTTGGCTTCTCAATGGAAGGACAAGCAGCGACGTCGTGTCGCCGGTCGTATCGCGAGCACATTGCCGCTGCTGTGCGTGTCGGCGCTCGCGCCGGTCTTCACCCCGGCGTGTGGCCAAGGTGAGATGTCTGCGAGCGTGGCCGACGACGGCGAGCGCGTGGCCCCGGAGGTCGCGGGATCGCAGCACGCCGGATCGGCGCAGCGTTACACGTTGTTCGAGACGGGCCCCGTGCGTCCAGTCGCCGTGCTCGCCGGCGGGCTCGTCGCCGTCACGAACGTGCCCGACGACAGGATCGAGCTGTTCCGGCCGAGCGGCAGCGGAGTCAGTCACTGCGGCGCGGTCCGGGTGGGAATGCGGCCGGTCGCGCTGAATGCGGTCGGCGACAAGCTGTGGGTGGTCAATCATCTGTCTGACAGCGTCAGCGTGATCGAGGTCAACGAGGCGCTGTGCACTGCGCAGGTGGTGCGCACGCTGCTGGTCGGCGACGAGCCTCGCGACGTCGTATCGGCGGTCGGCAAGGATGGCGAGCGCTACGCGTTCGTCACGGCCGCGCATCGCGGTCAGAACGTGCTCGACGCGACCGGCAAGCCAAGAGATCCCGAGCTCACGCGACCAGGCATCGGCAGGGCGGATGTGCTCGTGTATCGCGCGGATCGCCTGGGCCCGGCGGGCAGCGAGCGACCGGTCGAGATCCTGACGCTATTCACCGACTCGCCGCGCGCGCTCGCGGTCGGAAACAACAAGGTGTACGCGGCTGGATTGTTCTCCGGCAATCAGACCTCGCTCGTGCGCTACCAGCTGGTGGTCGACCGCGGCCGCCAGAGCTTGCGCAAGCTCGATGCCGACCGTGACTTTCAGATCGACCCCGGGCTCCCGGAGTCGGCGCGCGTCATCGAAGGTGGCTATCCCGCGATCAAGGGCCACGGGCGGTGCATCGCGTCGGCGCTGTCGACCGCGAATGTTCCACAAGCCTCGGTCAATGACTTCTTGATGGACGTGTGCGTGCGGACCGATCCAGCCGCGCCGGATCGCGCACTCGAGATCATCCCGCAGAACACAGGCCGCGTGTCCCCCGCGTGCTCCTGCACCAACGCGGCCGGCGAGATCCAGACCACGCCGCCGCTGATCGTGCGGTTCTACGAGTCCCCGGCTGCGTGTGGTGCAAGCTTCAGTCAGGCACTCGGTGGTTGCTGGCTGGAGCCACCGCAGGACGAAGCCGAGCTCCCCCGGGTAGAGAGATCAGGTGCAGCCGGGCCGCTGCGCATGCGGGCCTGGAACGACCAGGTGGCGTTGAGCCTGCCGGATCGCGACGTGTTCACGATCGACATGACCCGGAGCCCGCCGGCGCTGGCTCAGGGCGGCGACTTCCGCCACGTCGGCACCACGCTGTTCAACATGGCCGTGCACCCGAAGACCGGAAAGATCTTCGTGAGCAACACCGAGGCCCGGAACGATGTGCGGTTCGAAGGCCCCGGTGCCGGGGTCGCGCAGGACGCCGGATTCGCGGGCACCACCGTGCGTGGCCACATCGCCGAGAGCCGCATCACACTGCTCGACCCGGGGGATCACAGCGTCAAGCCCGTCCATCTCAATGCACACATCGATTACTCGCGATGCTGCGCACCGGCGCCCAACGCGGAGACCGAGCGCAGCCTGGCGTTCCCGGTCGGCCTCGCGATCTCCAGGAAGCGCGACCTGTCCGGCCGGCTGCTCGATGCGCAGGATCTCTATGTGGCCGCGCTCGGATCGGACAAGGTCGCGGTGCTCAGCACGTCGCGTCTGGAGCACGCGTCGAGCGGTCAGGCGATCCAGGATCAGCGCGACCACATCGAGGTCGGCGGTGGCCCCGTCGGGCTCGAGCTCGATGACGCGCGCAATCGCCTGTACGTGCTCGCGTGGTTCACCAACGAGCTCGTGGTCATCGATACGCGCTCGCGCACGGTGATCGAGCGCGAGCACATGTTCAGCCCGGAGCCCGCCAGTATCATCGCGGGCCGCCCGTTGCTGTACAACGCGCGCCTGACGTCGAGCCACGGCGACTCCGCGTGTGCGAGCTGCCACATCTTCGGCGACTTCGACGGCCTGTCCTGGGATCTCGGCGCGCCCGACGACCGCGGCGTGGCGAACGCCGGGCCGTTCTTCAACAGGTCCGAAACGCTCACGTTCCCGCGCGTGTCGGCGTTCCTGCCGGTGAAAGGTCCGATGGCCACGCAGTCGCTGCGCGGCATGGCGAACCACGGCGCGATGCACTGGCGCGGCGACCGGCGCGGCGGGCTGACCAGCACGGTGCATGCGCAGCCCGACACCGGGGCGTTCGACGAGGACGCCGCGTTCAAGGCGTTCAACGTCGCGTTCGCCGGCTTGCTCGGCCGCGCGACCCCACTGACCGCCGACGACATGCAGAAGCTCACGGACTTCGCGCTCGCGCTCACGTACCCGCCGAACCCGATCCGGAGCATCGATAATGCGCTGACCGCGGGGCAGCAGCGCGCTCGCAATCGCTACTTCGGCTGCGAGCTCAGCGATGACTCGTTCGCGCGCGGCGAGTGCGCCGACGGCCGGAACATCGCCCGCGAGGAGCTCGCTTGCAACTGCGCCGACTCGGCTGATTTTCGAGCCGGCGAGCCGGCATGCCCTGCGAATCCGGTGTGCACGCTCGCGGTCAACGACGTGTTCACCACCTGCAATGGCTGCCACCGGCTCGATCCGGCCGTGAACGCTGAATTCGGTGTGGCCAAGCCAGGACTGTTCGGCTCAAACGGAATCTACACAGACGACGGTGTCTCGCACATCATGAAGGTTCCGCAGCTGCGCAATCTGTATCAGAAGGTCGGCATGTTCGGCTCGATGCGGGTTCCCGGCGGGATCGGCATCTCGGAGCTCGGTGATTCTGTGTTCGGCCCACGCGCCGGAGGGCTGGTCGCGGCCCGGAATGCACCCACCGGTGATCAGGTGCGCGGGTTCGGGTTCACCCATGCTGGGGAGGACGACACGCTGTTCCACTTCGTGAGCTTGCCGGGCTTCACCCGGATGCCGTCGTTCTTCCCGGGCGTTCCCGATAACTCCGGCGGGTTCGATCATGCGTTGCCGCACGATCCAAAGGCCTGCTACGACGGCCAGCTCAAGCCATTGAACCCGCAGTTCCTGGGGCGGCTCGCTCCGCCCGACGTTCGCCAGCAGCTCGCGCAGCAGGTGATCGAGCTCACCAGCGCGACGAGCAGCGCGGACCAGCGCGCCGCGGCGCTCCGGGCGATCTCGGCGTTCATCGCCGGTCTGCCGGCGAACAACCCCGGCGCCGTATTCCAGCGTCTGGCGCCGGAGGCCGCCGCCGGTCAGCTCCGCCTGCCGCTGCTCGCATGCCCGGCGTTGCCGCCCGCGGAGACGCTCGAGTCGCTTGGCTGCTTCGCGCTGCACACCGGTGCCGGTTGCGCCGCGCTGGTCCAGGATGTCCGCGACTGCGCAGTGTGGGGTGCAACGCTCGAGCGAGCCCTGTCGAGCGGTACGGATGCCTGCCATGCGTCCGGCCTCGACGACAGGGCGGACATGGAATCATTCCTGCTCGCCTTCGATAGCAACCTGAAGCCGGTGGTCGGCCAGCAGGTCACGATCGGCTTGGTCCCCGGTGTACAGACGCGCGCGCGTCTGCAGCTCCTGATCGCCCAGGCGGATCGCGGCAACTGCGACCTGGTCGCGCACGCCGGTGCAGCGAGCTTCGTGTACTCGAACAGCGTGTTCATCGGCGCTGACGGAGCGAGCTACCCCCTGGCCCGCCTCGAGCAGCGCATCGCCGTCACGGGGCCGCTGACATTCACCGCCGTGCCGCCAGGCGAGGCGGCGCGCTAGATACGCGTGCTCGCTCGGGCCCCGTCGATCGCTCTCGCCAGGGCCACGACCGCGTCGCGGAGCTGGCGCTCGGTGAACGCCGCGAAGCCGAGCAGGAGGCCGTGCAGGTCGCGGCGGCGCAGCGCGTAGCGATCGAGGCGCCAGAGGTCGAGGCCGTCGCGGCTGCCGCGCTCGACGACGGAGCTCACGGGTGTGCTGCGCGGCAGGTAGGCCGGCGTGCTGAGCCCGGCCTCGATGTCCGGCAGCCGGAGTGCACCACCGAGCGTGCGCTGGATCGCGCGCTGCAGCGCCGCCAGCCGCGCGCCGTAGCGCTCGCGCATCCGGCGGAGGTGGCGCGCGAAGTGGCCGCGGTCGATGAACCCGGCGAGGACGGCCTGCGACATCGCCGGCGGATAGAGGTCGGTCTGGTAGCGCAGCGCGAGCACGCGATCGAGCCAGGCATCGGGGACCGCCATGTAGCCGAGCCGCAGCGACGGGAACAGCGTCTTGTTGAACGTGCCGAGCAAGAACACCTGCTCGCCGCCGCGCAGCCCCTTCATCGCCGGCAGGGGACGCCCGCTGTAGCGGAACTCGCTGTCGTAGTCGTCCTCGATGAGCACCGTGCTCGTCGAGGCGGCCCAGCGCAGCAGCTCGAGCCGGCGGTCCAGCGACAGGGCGACCCCCAGCGGGAACTGGTGCGCCGGGGTCAGGTAGACCGCCGCCGGGCGGGCGCGCTGTCGACGGCCGTCCGCCGGGTCGAGCCCATCGTCGTCGACGCGCACCGGCGCGATCACCGCGCCGGCGTTGCGAAACACGTCGACCGCGCCGCTGTAGCCCGGATCCTCGATCCACACCCGATCGCCGGGCCGGATCACCAGCCGCGCGACCAGATCGAGGCCCTGCTGCACGCCCGAGACGATCACCACGTGATCGGGCGAGCACGCGACGCCGCGCGAGCTGCCGAGATAGCCGGCCACCGCCTCGCGCAGCGGACGCAGCCCACCGGGCGCTCCGCGCGACAGCGATCGCGGCGTCATGTCCGCCAGCACGCGCGCGGCGAGCCGCGCCCAGATCGCCATCGGGAAGTCGGCGATCGCCGGCTCGATCGGGCAGAACGGCCGCGCCCGCGGTGGCAGCGGCTGGCGGAGCGCCGGTCGCGCCCGCGTCTCCGCAGCGGCGAGGAAGTCCTCGGACACCTGCATGCGCACCGTCGTGCCGGCGCCGACCCGGCTCGTCACGTAGCCCTCGTTGCACAGCTGCTCGAACACCCCGACGACCACGCCGCGCGAGATGCCGTGGCGCGCGGCCAGATCGCGGGTGGCCGGCAAGCGCGCGCCGCGCGGCAGGCGTCCGCCGAGAATCGCCGCGCGCAGCTCGTCGTACAGCCAGCTGGCGATCGTCGTGCCTGGTTGGCGATCCGCCAGCGCGATGGTGAGCTCGGGAGCCTGCCGCGGCATGAATGGTCCAGCCGATCCGTCAGCAATTGGACCTGCCCAGCATATCAGGCTCGTCCTACGGTCATGCGCGATGGTCCCCGACGTATCGACGGTCCCCCACGTTTCGCTGACTCCTGCCTCCGCGCGCGCGCCGTCCGGACGCGCTCGGGTCGTCGTCGCAGCGCTCACGGCGCTCGGCTATCCCGGCCTGCTGTGGTGCGGCGTGCGGCTATCGCCCGCGTTCGTGGTGCTCTCGCTCGCCGTCCCGCTGCTGGGCGTCGTCGCGGCCGGGGCACCCGTCGCGCAGCGCGCGCGCACCGAAACCGCCATCGCGCACCTGGTCGTCGCGGCGCCGCCGCTGTTCAGCGCGCTCGGCGGCTGGCTCGACTTCCAGCGCGCGGTGCCGATCGGCAGCCTCGGCGTGTGGCTCGCACTGTGGTCCACGCTCGTCGTCGTCGCCGCGCGGTCGCGCGCGCACCCGGCTACCGCGACGACGCCAGCTCCGCACCGCCTCGCCATCGCGCACGGCATCTCGGCCGCCGTGATCATGCTGTTCGCGCTACCGCACCTGGTCAATCACCTCGCCGGCGTGCTCGGTGGCGACGCCCACGTCGCGATGATGACCGAGCTGCGGCGGGTCTACCGGCATCGGCTCGTCGAGCCCGTGCTGCTCGCTGCCGTGGCGTTCCAGGTCGGCTCGGGCTTGTGGCTGCTGTGGCGCAAGCTCTCTCTCGTGCGCGGCTGGCTCGATACGCTACAGACCCTCAGCGGCGCCTATCTCCTGATATTCTTCCTCTCGCACGTCAGCGCTGTGCTCCGCGCGCGCCTCCTGCGCGGCGTCGATCCCAACTGGACCTGGCTGTCCGGTGGCGAGCTGCTGACCGATCCCTGGAGCGTCCGGCTCGCGCCGTACTACTTCCTGGCGGTGATCGCGCTCGGCCTCCACGCCGCCTGCGGCCTGTGCGCGGTGTTGCGCGGTCACCGCATCGCCATCCGCAGCACGGTCATCGTTGCCGCCCTGGGGAGCCTCGCCGCGGCGGTGTCCGCGCTGATCATGCTCGGCCTGTTCCGCGCGTAGGCCGGGCCGACTGCGCCAGTCCCCAACCTGCCGACGGTGGTTGACATGTGGGGCACGAGCCGCGCGCGATTCCGCGGTCTTGGAGTTGGCGCGGCCGCTGCACAAGTCGTGGACAAGGAGACACTCAATGACCAAGCCCACTTCTCACGAATCTTCGCTTTGCTCGATCGACACAGACCTGCTTGCTGCCGTCCAGGGCGGCGGCGAGAACGACTCGTTCGGCCAGACTGCAGAGAACGTCTGGCAGGGAGCGAAGGACACCTGGCAGGGTGCCAAGAACTTCGGCGGCGGCGTCGCCGGCGGCATGATCTACGGACCGGGCGCGAAGTCGTCGCAGATCGAGCGCTTCACCGATACCAACAGCGAGGCCGGCAGGGCTGGCACCGAGATCGGCATGATGGGAAACATGGCGATGGGGCCCGCCGGCAAGCTGATGAGCGCGGGGGCCGGCGCGCTCACGCCCGACGACTGAGAGCTGCCTGACTGCCGAGCGCGTCACTCATCGCTGCCGAAGTCGGCGTCGGCGTCGGGCTCGGTGCTCGCGTCGTCGGGATCGTCGTCCTCGGGGCTCGCCTCGAAGTCCAGACCGTCGAGATCGCTGATGGAATCGCCGGCGACCTGCGGGTCCGCCAACGCCGTTGGCAGCGCCGGTGGCAACGGCGTTGGCGCGGCAACGGCGTTGGCAGGCCGTGCGGGTGGCATCGCCGCGGGCCCGGGCGCGGGGATCGCCGAGGGCTGCGCGCGCACGACGAGGCCGCGGTAGTCCAGGCGCGCCGCGTTGGCGAGCAGCACGCGCGCGAGCGGTGACTCGCCGGCGGCGGCACCATCGATTAGCTCGATCTGGAGCTCGCGGCGGCGCGCACGAGCGGCGACGCGGGGCAGGCCGACCGCGAGGGCGAGCTCGATCGACTCCGCGGGCAGGTCGCCGGTGACGATGCGCTTGGCCTTCGGCTCGAGCCACACCGCGAGCTCGCCATCGACCAGGATCGCGGTCGCACCTACGCGGCGAGCCGGTCGCGCGCTCGGGTCGCGCAGCGCGGGCCACGGCAGGGCGCTGCCCCACGCGCACGCTGGATCGACGGCCGGCAGCACCTCGACGCGCTGGGCGTCGCCGCGCGGCGCCTCGCGCAGGCGATCGATCGCGCCCGGCCACGCGAACTGCGCGCCGTCCAGGCTCTCGACGAAGTAACCGCGGCGCACGGTGCCCGCGTCCTCCATTGCGCGCAGCACGTCGCCGATCGCCGCGAACCCGCCGGGGAGATCATCGGCGCGCGCGGTGGCGCGGCCCGCGATGCCCCAGCGCTCGAGCAGCGCGGTCGCCTGGGCATGGGCACGCATCGTCGACGTCGCCGCCGGGCCGAGCGACGTCACGAGCGACCACCGGCCGCCGAAAGCCGCGTGGGCGTTGACCCGCCGGCCGGCCGGCTGGCCCAGCGAGCGCAGCGGCGCGAACGTGTCGTTGGTGACGACACCGGCCCATACCAGATCCCACAGCGCGGCGACGATCGATGTGTGCGCGGTGGCCACCGCACGGCTCGACGCCTGAAACGCGCCGGCTGGCTGCGCGTCGCGTGGTGCACCGTGATCGGTGGGCTGGCGGGGGACCGCCGCCGCCACCGCGTGCTCGATCGCGACGAGGAACGACGCCCCGCCGTGTGACAGGTGGGCGACGATCGCCTCGTGCACCGGCGTCGGATGCGCCACCGGCTGCGGCTCCGGCGCCAGAGCGAGCGCGCGATCGCGGCGCAACAGGATCACCCGGCCGTCCTTGCTGCCGAGCGCACCGGCGCCGACCCACACCAGCTCGCCGGCGGCGCCCAGCTCGTCGAGCATGCGCGGGTGGTAGTCGAGGATCCGCGCCGGCAAGATCCGAGCCTCGAGCTCGGAGAACGGCAGCGCGACGCCTTCGAGGCGGCCGATCGCGTCGCGCAACGCCCCGAGCCCACGGCGCGGCTGATCGAGGCCATGCCAGCGCGGCAGGAACGCGGCGAACGCCGCCGCTCCGACGGGCGCGACCTGCGCGCGCAGCCTGGCGAGCGTGCGCCGGCGCAGCTGGCGCAGGACCTCCGGATCGCAGCTGTCCAGGTGCGTGCCACCGGGCCGCAGCTGGCCGCGCACGAGCTGGTTGCGCCCCTCGAGCAGGCCGAGCACCGGCTCGATCTGCCCCGCTGGCAGGCCCCAGCGAGCCGCCGGCTCGGCGGCGGTGAACGGCGCATGCGTGCGCGCCCAGCGCGCCACCAGCGACTCCAGAGACTGCGCCACCGGCTCGAGCAGCGCGGCCGGCAGACCTGGCGGCAACTGGACACCGAGGCCATCGCGGTAGCGCGCGGCATCCTCCGTGGCGATGAACCGCGCGACCCCGGCGATCCGCATCGGTGCGATCCGCCGGCTGGCGATCAGCAGATCGAGCGCACCGGTCTCGCCGCCGAGCGCGACGCCGTCCACCGTGCGCGCGGCGATCTCGGCGAGCGACAGATCACCCACCCGGCGCAACAGATCGTGGATCTCGTCGATCGAGCGCGCCTTGCGGTCGTCGGTGAGCTGCTGCAGCTCGGCCTCGACTTCATCGAGCACCTCGAGATCGAGCAGCTCGCGCAGCTCGCCGCCGCCGATCAGCTCGCGCAGCAGGTTCCTGTCGAGCGTCAGCGCCTGCGCCTTGCGCTCGGCGAGCGGCGCATCGCCCTCGTAGAGAAACGCCGCGACGTAGTCGAACACCAGCGAGCGCGCGAACGGCGATGCGACGTCGGTGACCGCCGGATCGATGCGGATCGCGCGCGACCGGATCTGGCGCAGCACGTCGACCAGCGCGGGCAGATCGAACACGTCGCGCAGCACCTCGCGGTAGGTCTCGAGCGTGATCGGGAACGCCGGAAACCGGAGCGCGACGCCCATCAGCTGCTGGGCGCGCAGCCGCTGCGCCCACAGCGGCGTGCGCTGACCCGGCCGGCGGCGCGGCAGCAGTAGCGCGCGCGCCGCGTTCTCGCGGAAGTGGCTGGCGAACACGCTGGACCGCGCCAGCTCCTCGACGAGCACGTTCTCGACATCGTCGGGATCGGGGATCAGCTGATCGTCGGTGGGCAACAGGTCGCCGTCGGCGAACCGCAGCGCGATGCCATCGTCGGTGTACAGCGGATGGATCGGATAGCCGAGCTCGCCCTCGAGCTGCTTGGCGATCACCAGCGACCACGGCGCGTGGACCCGGCTGCCGAACGGCGACAGGATGCACACCCGCACGTCGCCCAGCTCGTCGCGAAACCGCTCGATCGTGATCGCGCGATCGGTCGGGACCCCGCCCGCGGCCGCGCGCTGCTCGCCCAGGTACGCGATCAGGTTGTCGGCGGCGAACCGATCGAGCCGCAGCGCCCCGGTCAGCCAGCCGTGCGCACCCGCCGGGTCGTGGGCGAGCCGGTCGTCGAGCTCGCGGCAGAACGCGCCGAGCGCGCGGCCCAGCTCGATCGGCCGGCCGGGGCCCTCGCCGCGCCAGAACGGCATCTTGCCCGGCTCGCCCGGCGCCGGCGACACGATCACCCGATCGCGCGTGATGTCCTCGATCCGCCAGGTCGTCGCGCCGAGCAGGAACGTCTCGCCCTTGCGGCTCTCGGCCACCATCTCCTCGTCGAGCTCGCCGACCCGCGGCCCGCTCGGCCCGGCGTGCACCGCATACGTCCCGCGGTCCGGGATCGTGCCGCCCGACACCACGCTGAGCAGCCGCGCGCCCTTGCGGCCGACCAGCACATCGGTCTGGCGATCCCAGGTCAGCCGCGGCCGCAGCTCGGCGAACTCGTCGCTGGGATAGCGCCCGGCCAGCATGTCGAGCACCCCGGTCAACGCGGCACGCGGCAGCTCGCGATAGCTCGCCGCCCGATGGACCACGCGCTCGAGGTCATCGACGCGCCACGCATCGACCGCGACCATCGCGACGATCTGCTGCGCCAGCACGTCGAGCGCGCTGTCCGGAACCCGGATCGCCTCGACCTCGCCCTCGAGCATCTTCTGCGCGACCACGGTCGCCTCGAGCAGGTCGCCGCGAAACTTCGGCACGATCCGGCCGATGCTCACGCCGCCGACCTGATGGCCGGCGCGGCCGATCCGCTGCAGCCCGCGCGACACCGCCCCGGGCGACTCGACCTGGATCACCAGATCGACAGTGCCCATGTCGATGCCGAGCTCGAGCGACGACGTCGCGACGATCGCGCGCAGCCGGCCGGCCTTCAGCGCGTCCTCGATCTCGAGCCGGTGATGGCGGGCCACCGAGCCGTGATGCGCGCGCGCGAATGATGGGGACGGTGTCTCTTTTGTCTCGTTGCCATCGCGTGTGACGCCGGTCGCGGGATCCGGCATAGCTGCCAGCTCGGTGAGCTGCTGCGCCACACGCTCGGCCAGCCGCCGCGAGTTGACGAAGACGATCGTCGTGCGGTGCGCCAGGATCATCTCGAGCAGCCGCGGGTAGATCAGCGGCCACATGCCGCCGCCGTCGCGCCCCGCGGTCCCCGGATGATCCATCTCCTGCGCGGGCACGATGATCGCCAGGTCCAGCGCCGGCCGTGCGCTCGCGTCGACGATCTCGACCGGCCGGTCGCCGCCCAGATATCGAGCCACTTCGATAAGCGGCCGCTGCGTGGCCGACAGGCCGATCCGCTGCGGCTCCGCCGCCCCGGCGCTGGTCACCAGATGGCACAGCCGCTCGAGCGTGAGCGCCAGGTGGATCCCGCGCTTGGTCGGCGCCAGCGCGTGGATCTCGTCGACGATGATCGTCTCGACCGTGCGCAGCCGCTCGCGCGATCGCCCGGCGAGGATCAGGTACAGCGACTCCGGCGTCGTGATCAGGATCTGCCCCGGGTGCTTGCGCTGGCGCTCGCGCTCCTTCGCCGGCGTGTCCCCGGTGCGAACATCCACGGTGATCTCGCTGCCGGCGCCGAGCCGCATCAGCCCGGCGAGCGGTGCGCGCAGGTTGCGTTCGATATCGTAGGCGAGCGCCTTGATCGGCGACACGTACACGACCCGCGTGCCGCTCTCCGCATCGCGTTCACCAGCGCCCTCGCGGCCGTCGCGTTGGGCACGCCCACGTGGGCGCGATGCATCCGCCGCGGACATCCGCATCAGCCGATCCAGGCACCACAAGAACGCCGCCAGCGTCTTGCCGCTCCCGGTCGGCGCCAGCATCAGGGTGTGATGGCCCGCCGCGATGCTCGCCCAGCCGCGCGCCTGGACCGCCGTGGGCTCCGCGAAGCTCTGGCGAAACCATGTCTGCGTGGCGGACCCAAACTGCGCCAGCGGATCGGACACGCCTCACCATAGCAAGTGACGCGGGGCAGGGGCTCCCCGCGCCTGCGCTGTCTCGACGGCGCCCGCCAGGCGCAAGCTCGCCTCGGCTCCCGGGCGACCGGTTACAAGCTCGCCGGCTGCAACGAGCCCCGGAGCGCCGCGAGACCGTGATCGAGCCGTTGCCACAGCTCCCGCGACATGGATCGCCACCACGGCTCGAGTGGATTTGCCATCCGGTCGCCGGTGTCCGGCGGCGCGATCACCATGCCGCGAGGGTAGGGCCGCGCGTCTGCGAACGGCCCAGGGTCGATGATCACGCACGCCATGCCGGGACTACAGCGCGAGGGATTCGCCTGGGTCCGGGCGGCGTCCGCCGTGGAAGCCACGGCCCCCTCGGAGCTGCGGGCTTGCGGACGCAGCGCCTCCGCGGGATCCGGCTTCCGCGGAATGGGATCAGCCGCGGCAGACGAGGTGACGACCGCAACGACGACCGCGAGCAAGGCGCGCATGCTGTACCTACTGCAGCCGCCCGTCGCCTATTCCCCGGCGCGCATGGCCGCTCGTGTGGTCGCAACGGCGTCCGTGCGACGCTCCGCAGGAGCCGGCCGCACCGCGCTCGAGACACCGCTGGCACGACAGCCCCGTGTTCGCCCGCACCGAGTTGCCACGCTGGCTGCGGATCGCGGTGTTCACGCCAGACCGGCTGTGTTCGGCTGGTCGCTGACCTCGCCCGCGAATACGGCTTCACTGATATCGACGGCCGCGTGATCCCGCCGTTCGAGATCGAGTGACGCTCTGGGCCTCGCGGTCTCTCAAAGTGAGCCGCGTTGAGCCGGCTGAAGTCACAATACCGATGTCCCGGGACAGCATTGATATCAGCTGCTGTGTGTGCCGGAGCGGGGGGATTTGATCTCTTGAGGTCCCGTAACGCATTCGCTACGTTCCGAATCATGCATGCGAAGTCAGGTGGTTCCACGGGCCCGGCCCCGGATCGCGAGGGTGCTCGGACGGCTGCGGGGCCTGCGGTGGGGATGCGCTCGCTCGTCGAGTCGCTCGGCGACCATGGGGCGCGGCCCACCGAGACCTCGGGTGTCGTGCGTGCCTATGGCCTGTCTGGCGATGCAGGCAATGCTGCCAATCCCGCGGCCGCGGCGATCGCGGGCAAGGGCGCCGGACAGTCGCTTCCCGGCCCCATCGCGGAGACCGCGTCGCGCGCATACGGTGACAGCGTCAGTGACGTTCGCGTCCACAATGACTCGCACGCGCACAACGCCGCCAGCTCGCTCGGCGCCGAGGCGTTCACGCACGGCAATGACGTGTTCCTCGGCGGCGGACACCAGCCCCATACGCCGCACGGCCAGTTCGTGATGATGCACGAGCTCGCGCACGTGGTGCAGGGCCGCGGCGCGGAGCCGGCGACCCAGGCCAAGCTCGAGGTCGGCGAATCGAGCGATCCCGCGGAGCACGAGGCCGACCACGCGGCCGG
>Ga0307517_10007639_pt1 | contig 15717 bp, 9 predicted proteins | sample 23_EM_MG_FD_194515 | JGI IMG/M metagenome (GOLD analysis project Ga0307517, IMG submission 194515) | Populus trichocarpa ectomycorrhiza microbial communities from riparian zone in the Pacific Northwest, United States - 23_EM | ecosystem: Host-associated > Plants > Roots > Unclassified | place...
CCAGGTACTGCCAAGCCACTGACTTCACTGTAACTCCATTAGTGAAGCAGATTGCCTTGATGGGGCTTCTCTTGACAAGCTTTGCCACCAACATACATAAAACTTTAATTTTCTTTTTAGATTAGCATGGATATTCGGGTCAGCTTACATGTACCTTGACTAATCTCACGAGTTCTGAAGTTAACGACCATGTAAGTTTCCAGTAGCTCTGAGATTTGTGAAACTCGAATCAATAATCTTTAAAAAATAAACTTATAATCTAACTAATTGAATTAGACCGATAAAAGTTTACATAAAACTTTCATTTAAAATATGGGTTGCTTGCCTTTACATGTTGTTTTCACACGATTTCTGTTATCCTGACCAAGCGAATCAGTGGAGGATTTGGCACTGTATCTATTTTTCTTTTTTGGCGCACTAGTACTCATATCGTGGCACGTAACCACTGCAAGAGAAGGAAATTCCAAGAAAGAGAGGCCAAATGTTGCTGTTCATCTTCATCGTGTTCTATCTTTTTTTTAAACAAAGTTTAAGTTGGTTGGTTGGTATTTTTAAGAATATTTTTATATTAATCATTAAAGCAATTTGAGTTTGTAAATTTTGTGGACTCGCGTATAATTATATCATTACAAAAGCTAATTAAAAAATACTATTCATTACAAGAGAATTCATCATTTAAAAAAACAATAAAATGATGAAAATATCATTCTAGAAAACAATTGATGAGTTAATTATTGAGAGTATCTCAGTGTTTTCACCATATTTATAAGTCATCATCGTATTGACAGGGGGTAAGCGTGTTTTTTTTGCATTTAAAAATAAAATAAAATAATTAAATTACTTTTAAAAACAAAACTTATTTAACTAGCATCTAGAGATTTTTTTTTGTATTTTTTTCCTGATTTTTTAGTTATTATCAAGTCGACAAAATAGAAATTTGATATTTTAATAAATATAAATTATAATTTCAAAACCAAAGTTGGTTGCACATGTTAGTGGGTGGGAGGCGCCTGCGGTCTTCTACAGCATGTGTAGTGTCTCCCGGCATCCACACGACAATGTTGGAAGTGTCAAGACGTCTCCTTTAGCGTGGGACAATGCATGTTGTTGTTTATGCGACAGGGTGTCGATGACGACCTATTCCCTTTTCTTTTATTCTTTTCTCTCTTTTCCCTTTAAAATTCACATTGACCATTCAAAATATCATAGTTGTTCTCTCATTTACTGATATTTCAACTTTGGTGTTTATTTTTTTATTTCTAATTTTTGTTATTTACCCTTTTGTCAAATTCCGATATGCTTTCAATTTCATCATTGAATCCATAATTGTGATTTGTTATTTTTCAAATTTGATCCTTATTATTTTGTTTTGCGTCCTTCTGTGAATTTGATTTCTATTTTCATTTCACCCCCTCAATTTAAAATTCTAGGTTATACTCTTTTTTTTTTTTAATTTCAAATTTGATCTACATTCTCTCCATTGCTATTTTTGTTTTGTTTTGGATCCTTTTGTATAATTTACTCTTGTTATAGTTTGTGGCTTATATGCAGATGCAGGAGTGAAGTGGAGTGTATTGAACGAAGTGGAACGACGACATCTACCTCTTTAGGATTTATTTCTTGTGTTTGTTGCTAGTGATGATCAATAGGTTGGAGGTGTGGGGGAAACAGCCCCACGATACGGTAAAGAAATATTAGAAAAAGTCATTAATACTCCTTGGATGGTTAGGATTCCTCTTGTAGTTAGGTTTTCTTGGGTGGTATAAGGTCTACTATAAATATATACTATGTAACCCTATTTAGATATAGTGAAAAATAAAAATTCCTCGCTCCTGTGGATGTAGCTAGGTACATTGTCGAAGAATGTTAAATCTTGTGTTCTTTCTAGTTTCTTTTCTATTGCAATATTCATCAATAATTGTTGTAGGTTTTTTCACAACAACTCTTTTCTTTTTCATTTCATTAACATTTGATTTGTTAAGAATTGAATTTCATAATTTGTTTTTATATGGGGGTGTTTTTGATTTAGTGACCCAAGCTACAGGTTGAGAAGTTAACATGGATTGACATAATCATATCTACTTTCTAAAAGAAATAAATTAAAAAAAATTAAGTTAGAATGCCATGATAAATTAATATGTCGAAAAAAAAAATTAATGTCCAAAATAAATAATCATTTAGCATTGATTTGGAAAGTTCAACGCTCCACGATCTAGCAAGTAATTCAATGGGTTATATTTAATAATTCAGATTTGATAATTTTTTTTAAAAAAAATTAAACTAAAATAGAAATTAAGAATTTAAAGTCTCACCATTTAAGAATTATCTTTATAGGCAAATGCTACCTAAAATTTTAAATTTAATTATTTGATTATCTTTTTAAGAAATCTTAATAATAATTAAGAATTTAAATTGAATATGGATCGAGAATGTAAAATATATTTCATATTATTATTTTTTATATTTACAATGACTTTGAATAATCGATAGAGGTAAGATTGATCATGAAATTGACAGTGGAGAAAGGATTTATTGAGCATTAAAAAAATAGTTAGAAGGTTAATTAATTACAATGGACTCGCATTCAGAGGATAAAACTCCGACTGGATTCATTTCAAAAATAAATCTCATCAAATACATGAATTAATCAGGAATTATTGAGCCACTTGGTTGATTGATATCGGTGATGTAGAAGGAGGATTTGAGGTTGTGTCAAAATAGAAGAGGGACCTATCAACCCCAACTTATTGTAAAAAGGACTCGATAAATCAATAATATATAGTTGAGGGACCAACATGGTTTTCTTTCAGTTTTCTGTTTCTTAAACTTATTATGGAACTAATTAATAGCCCTTACCGTCATGTATTTTTTTTTATTTTTTATATAAGCTTTAAGATCTAAGGAAACTTCTATTGTTATTATATATCTTCTAGGTTGAATTTAGATTGAATCGTGTTTTAAAAAAAAATGAGATTTTATTAATTTTTAATTTTAATGTTATGATATAAAAATAAAAAAATATTATTTTAATATATTTTAAAACACACTTTAAAAGAAATTACATTTGTCAATTAATATTCTATCTCCATTAAAAAGAATATTTTAAAAAACAAATTTTATGTCGCATGCAACAAGCGGATCCAGGCATACTATACACAAATTACACTTTCACATTATTATTGGCATCCATTCGACTCTGTACCCATTATTATTAGGCCAATTTGCTGTTTATAATCATGATAATCCAATCACATAATCTAGACAGCTGGGAGATTCTAAACCTCACCAGGCAAGTGGATTCTCAATATAAAATTCGTAAACAGTGTGGTTTTTATTGGACCGGTGGGACAATATTCAGGTGCCTCCCGCCAGCATTTCTGACTTGACCGGATGTTAATTCTAGCTCCGCCGTCAACTCTTCTAGTTACTTTTGAATTGAATCAATGATTATAAGCTTTTCTTGACAATTTCAAGCATGGAGTTCCGGTCAAGATGATGCACAGAAGAAAATGAAATTTCAGGATGTCATCTACATCTGCGATCACGTACACAATCTAATTAGTTCTTTGAATGAATTCAAGCACTGCACTCCCATAAGAAAAACAATGCCTTCGAATCCCACCATCTCAATCTTCTGCTCGAGCTGGGCCTGACTGCCTGCGTATTTTTCTTTTTGAGAAATATGCTGTCCTTCTGTGCCTATAAATCTTCCCATTTACTATATATAAGCTTCAAATTCTGTGTCCAAACTATCCTCATCCCCAGCTTCTAAGAACTAGACATCCCTCTTTGCTTTTCATTCACTTCTTGCAAAGAGACAGGTCAGTGGGTGGGTGTTGAGCAATGCGGCTCCAGATTCTTTTCCAGCTTTGAACCAGGAGATCACCCTACTGATTCACCTTGTCTAACAAGTTTCTTACCATATTTCTCACAATTTCTCTTATTCACATTTTCCGTCGGAAAACATCTTATCTAAAAACTTAAGTTATTAAATAAGATATCAAAATATAATTTATATTATTTTCTAACATACACTTCAAGTGAAAATTCTTTACGCTTGAAACTTGTAAAGAACTATACTACCTTATATTTAATTTTTTTATCAAATAAATAAGAATGATGAAATTTAAATTCGTAATTGCTTAGTCATTAAGGTTCATACTATGTCAGAGAATCAATTAAATTCAAAAACTTAAACGGTTAGATGAGATTTCAAAATATAATTTATATTATTCTTTAAAATTCCCAACATCAAAAAACCATAAAAAAAAAAAAAAAAAACAGAACACACACTCTCTTTCTCCCCTCCTCCCCCAACACTGAAATACATCCATCCGTTGTGTAAGCTGTTGTTCAGGCCATAGTTATTTTGGGCATGTTGTCATTTTCATGGGCCTATGGGCTTCGGATTCGGCTCCCGACAAAATGTTTACCCCCACTACCTGGGCTTCATAAGCCCATCAATGGAGTCAAATTACAGACAACCTAAAGAAACAACAGAAGAGAAGAGAAGAGACTTGGCACTCGTTTTTGGATCTTCTTGTTGCAAATTGCAATGCTTAGCTAGAAGAAGCAAGCAAGCATCCATCTCAATTTTCAGTTGTGACAGAAGGAAAGAATCGAAATCCTAATTCACTTCACTCACATTTCTCTCTTCCTTCAAACTCGTAAGTCCCTCTTTTTCATGGATTCATCCCTTCGTTTTTTTTTCCCTTGACTCTTGGTTAACTGGGATCGCTTTTCATTCGCCTCCGTTGATATCAAGCCTATCTATTGCTTGTTTTTCTTTGTGTGATGGGAAGAATGAATTCTGTGTGCAGCTTCTTTACTGTTTATGGAATTGTGTTTTTCATTTTTCCTGTAATTTAAAATGTTTACGAGTAGGACTTATTGACTGGATATAAGCTAATCTCTCTAATGAACGAGGGAAATGTTTCCCTCCTAGTATCCTTTTTGTTTCTAAAAAGTAGACTTGGTTTCTTGCATCTATAACATTTATCAATATAGCCTGTGTGTCTATCCGCTGACAACTAGCCATGATGAAAGCTTCCTTTATCGTGTTGTTCCTGGTAGATTGAATCCAGAACCCCCATGGGGCGACGGGTGGTGGGTGTTACAAGTTGGTAGCCCACATCATCATATATGCATGTATACATAGATAACCTTTTAGGAGGAATTATTCAGTATGCCCGGAGTTGTACTCCCCCTCTAACATAAAGATGGAACCCATAGATGATTTTTGTTGCGGGTCTCATGTTATGTGAGAGGGGGGAGTACAACTCCCAGTATACCTAATAATTTCTCTTTACACGGTACCATGACCATTAACTTCACAAGCTGGTTACTTGGATGCACATTGCAGCATGCAGAAGATAGCTATGTTAGTCATTGGTATCACACAGATACAGAGATCGATGCTGAGTAGTAAAAGAGTAAATTGAGTGTTAATATCAACTGCAACAACTCGATTGGGGGGGAGGGGGATGGCGGGGAATATAATGAAAATGAAAGAGTTCATGAAGATCCTCAAGAACAACTCATAATTCTGGTTTTATATCTTCTTAATATACTAAGCTTTGGTGATTTCAAGTTGATAATTTGCAGGGCATCTGTGATATAAGTTTATTGCAAATAATATAGTCTGCCTTTAATATTTGAGCTTTTGGGGTTAGAAATTGAGACTCTGCTTATTATTCCTCCTAGTTTAACCATAGACTTCAATTGATGACGGGGACCTAATTCCATCCATTTCCAACTTTCCTTCTTGATGGTTGGAGGTGACCGAGGACATCCATTTTTTGTTATTGTTGTGTTATAGAGCGTCCAGTTCAGGCATTTACATGATCAAATATTTCCTGGTATGCGAGTTTGTTTCTGATTGCTTTCTTGAGAGTAATTGTGAGTAATTTTCTTTCTTTCTTGGTTTGCTTCTGTAGTTTCCAAGATGTGGGAAAAGAAGGGTGCTATTGGTGGAGATTGCTTGAGATACATCCTCTCTAAAAAAATTTTTATCAGTCCACCGTCCTGCATAAACACATTTCATTCCAAAAACTTGGCTAAATTTCCATTTCCCATATTGACCCAATATTCAGTTATTTCTTCATATTTGAACCCCACTGCCAGAAAATTGAAAGATGTAGATCTTTTAGCTCAAACACAAATTCTCCCAAGTTCCAACTTTTCTACCTTTTACTCGACTAAAGCCCCATCGAGATCTTTTAGAAAGAGAAATAACAAACGAGCAAAAGCCAACAGCAGGCCTATTCTTGATGAAGCTAAATTTCAACGGTCAGTTTCCCAACTCCCATCAAGATTCACCAATGAAGAATTGTGCAATAACATAACTCTTGAAGATGATCCTTTAGTCTGTTTGGAGCTTTTCAATTGGGCATCACAACAACATAGGTTTAGGCATGATGCATCCACTTATCATGTCACTATAAAGAAGCTTGGAATTGCCAAAATGTACCAAGAGATGGATGATGTTGTCAACCAACTACTCGCTGTTCCTCATATTGGTAATGAGGCTTTATACAATTCAATTATCTATTATTTTACTGAAGCTAGGAAGCTGACTAGAGCCGTGAATATATTTAAGCGCATGAAAAGTAGTAGAAACTTAGATTGTAGACCGTCAATTAAAACATATAATATTCTTTTAACGGCAATGTTGAGTAGGGGAAGGAATTCTTATATAAATCATATGTATATGGAGACCATGAGATGCTTGTTTAAGCAGATGGTGGATGATGGGGTCGAGCCTGATATTTTCTCTTTGAATTCCATGATAAAGGGCTATGTTCTTTCGTTGCATGTCAATGATGCTTTGAGAGTGTTCCATCAAATGGGTGTGGTTTACAAGTGCTTGCCTAACTCATTTTCCTATGATTATCTGGTCCATGGATTATGTGCTCAAGGCCGAACAAATAATGCTAGAGAGTTGTTTGATGAAATGAAGGAAAAAGGATTTGTCCTAAGCAACAAGTCATTCAACTCACTTGTGAATGCTTTGGCTCTTGGTGGAGAAGTTGGGGAGGCAGTGAATTATTTGTGGGAGATGATTGATAAGCATAGGTCAGTTGATTTAATCACATACAAGACAGTCTTGGATGAGATCTGCAGGCAAGGAAGGATTGGGGAGGCCACGAGTTTGTTGAAGGAGTGGCAAGAAAAAGACCTTGTGGATGGGATAACTTACAGAGAGCTTCTACACGTGCTTGAAGATGACTTTGGAAATTCAAATGACAGAGAACGTTTCAGGTATTGAGTGTTGGGCATGTTCCATTGTTTCTGAACATTAAATAGCTCTACCATGTTTCAAGTGTGGTTTTCAAAATTTCTACATTACCATCACGATGAGCTACGCTGCTATTGTCTGCACTGTGCATGAAAGTCGAATTTGAGCTGGTGTGCAATTTTGTAAAGAAGAATTGCTTGTAATATTGACAGCAAATAATCAAATGCATAAAACATAATGCTGGCAAGAAAAGATATGCATTAACTGTACTCTACTACAACGCATTCTGTTAAAGTACACTCTCTCTGTTTATATTAGGCATCTTAAAAGAGGTATGAGTTTCCCATACATGAAATTTCACCTAAATTTAAAGTTACGAAGAGTTAAATTCAAATATCAGACCGCTTTATATTTCTGAAGTACTCCATGATCGCAGAGGATGGAATTCTCACAGGTGAAAATTGTTGGAATGCTCTCGTTATTGCTTCTTGTATGATTATAGGTAGAACTCATTTATTTCTGAATTTAGGTAGATCTTTGGATTTTCTGTAGATCTTTGGAATTCATTTATTTCTCCTGACTTCAGTTTTTTACATTTTAATCTTGCAACGAGCAGTGTCGTGTGGTGACATGCATTTGACTACTCTGCGGTGCATTGCTTGTGTTTTTCATGGATTTACACCTCTTCACTCTCCACGAAAAGGTTAATAATCAGCAATTCAGAACTAAATTAATAGAGTATCAACTACATTTCTAGCGGGATTTTTCGGGACTTCTTTCATGGTCTTGCCCTCCTTATCTGAAGAAAGATAACAAGGAAGGGAATTGGGAAACATGAGGTCTTTGCGCAAAATAAAGCGAAGCTTAGGGTAAAAGAGTCTATTACTCTTAAAACCAAAAATAGCAGGGAGAATCTTAAAATATTTAATTTTATTTGTTATATATCCACTTGTTAAAAAAAAATATTGTTACAACCCTAATAAGATTGAATAGTAAAAACTAAATTAGAAAAAATATTCTCTTTAAATATAAAAAAAACTAGAAAAACATCATAATAAAAAATTTTTAAAAAAAATTTTTAAAAAAAATTCCTACATTAATCTCCCGGTTCTCAGTCAAAAAATGTCATCTATCAAAGAATGTTTTGTTGTGCATGGGTCATTCCATCATGAATTTTTAACAAAACACTTTTGTGCAGGTTTTTTTTATTATAGATTCTTGACACTATTTTTCTGTGGGCTAGTGGTTTCCACAACCAGGATTTTGAATGATAGCAAGTCATGCATTCAAAAACAAAATTCTAGATCCTAGACGTCTTTTTCTTGAGAAAGAACTTATTTATCCTCTTCTATACAATACAAGCACGTTTTGTTCTGTAATTTTTTCTAATTATTGTTATTTTGCAACATACATTAAAGTAAAATATACACCAATGATTGTTAGTCGAACTATCTTCTAGATATGGTTATTTAGAAGCACATAACAAATAAAATAATTTTGGATTGCAATAACCTAAAATTTTTGAGTTTTGATATTAATTAACACAGGCGAAGCGGAAGATAAAAATATTTATTATATATCAAAACTCTTAAAAGACCAAAAACACTGTAAATATAAGAAAACTCTTAAAATAATCAATTTTACTCATTAATATCTCCACTTACCAAAGAATATTACAATTTTTATACAAAAAAAAAACTAAAAAAATCACAATAATACTAAATAGAAAAAAATAAATTATAAAAAATATTCCCTTCTAATAAATAAAAAACCTAAGAAAAACATCATAATAAAAAGAATCTATTTTTCAAAAAAAAAAAACTCATACTTCAAATATACAATTAAGTTAGAAAAAGTTTATTGATTTGCAGTGTGGCTACCGAAACACAAGGACATAATGTTAGAATCATGGTTAACATTTGTTTTCTAGCTTAATGAGAACCAGCATCTCGTTTTCCAGCGTAATTAACAAATCACAAGTTACAAACCAGAATCTACCACTAGGCATTCTTGTGCTCTCTCTCTCCCTCCCTTTCTTTGAACATCAAGGCATTACTATGTTCGCATTTGGCGAAGCGGGAAAAGAAACTTGTTTTTCTTTTCTCTGCATCTTGGATTCGATTCTCTTTATATATGTATAGATTTGCAGAATATTCAGTGAACCCGGAGATTAGTTATGATACGCGTAAACTGACCCAAACACCCTAGATTATCAAAAGCATTACTATGTTCCTAATTCATGAAACTCGAGAAATTCCAGCTTCACAGTAACATTTAAAAAAGCCCCTTGGGCTGAAAAAGTTTCTGCATCTTTTTTTTCTTTTTAAATTCTTACTTGATAGTACGCGCTTAAAAAAACCAAAAGCGAAGAAATAATAGCAGAATGGTCATGAGGTTTTTGTTACTGTAACAACCGATATCTTTAGAAGAAGCATAAAAATGGCAAAATAATAATAATAAAAAAAAACAAATTCAAGAGATCGAGCTGAAAGATCTATCTTCTCCATGAAAGGCATTTCCTTCAGGACAGACACCACTTTCAGAAATGACATGAACAGGGCACACATCAAAGTTTTATACTATATAATATCTGGCAGATTGAATCTCCAGACATCTCAAGTCAAAAACGGGTCAAAAAATACAGTAACATGAGAAGAAAATTAACCACCATGTAAAATTCCTATGTACTGCTGTAAGTTACGGAAAAAATCCCAACAATGGGAGTTGCCAATGCATCAATCAATGGCGATGATGAGAAAACCAACTGATACATACATCAGAAATACAGGGTAAAGTGAAAGAGCCTTTCTTCTTGGGTTGACAGCTGAACTCATGAAAGGATAGGCAGCCCACGAGCTCCAAGCCAGTGCCACAGATACTACAATCACTTTTATTATTACATTGTCCTTCAACATGCAGACGAGAGCTCCAACGTCTAGAGGAAAGAGACAGTAACCCAATAGGCTCAGACTTTGGAAGAAAATTATGTGTCCACCCTGAAACAGCAAAACAATAATATTTGACTTAAAATAAAACTAGCAATAAACCAAGAATGAAAGCCAGCTACTGTGTTCAATCCTGTGGAATGTAAAAGCATACACATACGGAGGGATATGTATGATTGTGTTTCATGGAAAGAGAAAGAGAAGAAGCTATTACCAGCAGCAGGACGTTCAGTGTCAAGATTACAGCACCAGCTGCAAGCAGTGCAAATGCAACAGCAAACACCTCAGACTGGAAAATGACATGTAAACTGTTAGAACTGAACAAAACTTGAAACATTTTGCTCTAATAACAAGCCACATGCTTTGTTTGAAGAGTAAAGAAAACACATGGACAAGACAGGCAGCTAAAATCATCAATCCAGAATGGGACAATGTTAGTCTCTCTCTACATAGGACATGCTACATTCGTAGCAATGATGAGAACTTGCCCATTTCTAGATCTTGCAAGAACATCAAGGTTAACTTCGGCACTGCCACAATTGAAATATGAAAAGACATGCACAGAGGTAGATAATGCAACGAAAAATAAATCACAGGTCAACACCAAAATCACATAGGAGCACTTATTTTCCAGCTAGCCTTTCCGATTTATCTGGCACATTCTGCCTTGGAAATGATAACTAGTCAACATATAAAAGGTGACAGAATGTTGCAAGGCATTGACAAAAGAGCAGGCTTAAATATCAAATCATTGATTGTTTAAGCAGATGTTTTGGTATTCCTTTTTGGTCACTATACAAATGCTTCAGTGCCCCCATGTAATAACCAAGGGTTTGCTTGGCTTTGTTGTCAATTGTTGCGTGATGACCACACATCAGTTGATAAGCATAGATGCCCACCTTTCTTTCTAAGATCAAATTTTCAATTCTCATATGACACAAGACTACTATGGATTAGCAAACAGCGAAACACCATGTGAACACCAAAAATCAATTCTGCAGCCACCATTTAGCAAAGACAAAGCCAAGTTGTTTGAAAATGTTGCTATTTGTCAACAAACAATAGCTTATATATCAAAAGCTGAAATGTTGATCTAGAAAGCAGAAAAAAGGGCTCGTATCACTAACAGGCCTGTTTAACTCATTCATTACGGTACTCATTCATCACGTTTGATGGGGAAATCCTTCATAGGAGAGTGTGCTTCTCCTTACCAAGCCTTTTCGGAGTAGTGGGTTGCAAGTTTTCTCGCTTCGTGTGATTTGTCACAATATTTGTGTGACCATTACTGGGTAACCAACACCAACATCAAACAAGCCCTAAATATTTTCAAATTAATTTAGAGCTACTTGGAATTCTTTTGAAGTTTTGCTCCATTTGTATCAACTGCTATTTTACATTTATTTTGCATATGAAAACCTATGGTTCCATTTCATTTATTTTCTTTTGACAAAAAAAATTGAGTCTACAACATTTGATAATTTTCGTTTTAAACAGGTATGAATTTCTGTCATTGTGTTTTAATGTTTTCAGGTCATATTATGCAATCATAGTTAATTTATGTTCAAATTTCCAAGTTTCCTGTCTAGAGTCAAAAGTCTTTAAAGAATCAGGAAGACCTAACTCAGTCAATAAATTGTTCTTAACTAATTATGATGTTTTACGCCAAGGATGAAAATAAGTTTTGCAAAAGTTTATAAGCTTTCTAACCATCTTTCAGATTTTATGATGCAAGTCTGATACTAAGAAATCAGATCAGGCATTTAAAATGTTTGCATTACTCCAGGCATAAAACTTGGAATATCCATTGTTTCTAGAAAAAAAACTAACAAAATTCAGACCTATTTTTCACTTCATTCAAACCCTACTTTTACAACCCTCAAGAATATCACAATCAATTGGCATGAACATGAAACCACAAAGCACAAGAACTGATCATGAAACAGTTTACTTGTTGGGCAGAAATCTCAAATCTCATTGTTCCCTGTTTTTGATTACTCAAAATTATACATCTTGGTTGTAACTAGCAGCTATTAAGTAGTGTGATCTTATAACAATGCATTCCTGATCACACAACTTTTCACTGTCAAGGGTGTTATATCTTGGTCACAGCCACCATGGAATGCATGACATTGTAAAGAATGTTCGAAAAAATATCTTCCACATTTTCCACAAATTCACCAGAAGGGACAAATAAGTAGAGCTACCAAAATCAAAGACTCTTAAACTCCAATGCTATGATGTACACAACAAAAAACAAGTGTTCTCCCACAAAGTCTCACAAACTAACAATAATATGCAGACATTTTCATCAATTTTTGGTGAGCTTTTTAAAACAATAACCATCAAGCTTGAAATAACGGTCATAACCATTAAAAAATAATCACTATAAACATTACAGATTCAATCAAACATCCCCATCATACGGCGGAGGTTAAATGTGGAAGCACATTCAGATCCTATCATGTGCCTGGTGCCACAATGCAGTCCCAAATTCTAAAACCAACATGGCTACCTCATCTCCAAATTTATAGTTAAATATATCAGGACAGGACCCATCATCTATCTCTGCCTTATCACCACCTCCATTAATCTGTACAGAATCAAAATGACTAAAAACCTTTCATTCCTAGTAATTCCCATTCTTCCATTCTCTAAGCTACCAAAAATATCCTAAAAGAGTTCAAACAGGTGAAAAATAAAAAATATAAAAACCAATTAGCACAAAATCAAAGCCATTCTGTTAAAAAGAATTACTAACCTTTTTAACAGAAGCGGACCAAGAAAGAGTGAGTCCCAGAAAGACGATAAAGAAAAAGGGACCCCACAGATCCCAATCTCTCAAAGCCTTTCCCGGATCTTCTCGATACGGGTTAGGAAACACAACCAGCTTCAAATTACTCACAATCCTAGAAAGATCTCTTTTTACGGTATCCCAAACTGGCTCCGTCAACGTGTTCGGAGGGGACCCGAACCCGGCTGCAGAAAAATTGCCACCGGCAGAGTTGCCAGAGCTAGGTGGGAGAGGAGGTAGAGGGGCGGAAGGGAAGATGGATGGCGGTTTCTGGATGGTGGGTTGTGGTTTCGGTTGAGGTGGAGGGAGATTTGATTGGATGAAGGGAGAAGCGGATACGGGTATTCGGGGCGGGCTTGGTGGGCGGGCGGGTAGGACTGTTGAAGGACTGGATTGGATGGAGGAGTTGATTAGGTTCTCGATCTCGTCGATGTCTGATTGAGAAGATGCGTGGAGAGGGATCGTGTCGCTGTTGTGCGACATCTTTTGATTATTTTCCGGGAAAATGTGGTGTTTTGTTTTCGCGGGAAAGTGATGGAAAAAAGGTAGTTCTGTTTTAGATCTGATCGAAAGAGAGAAGAAGATCTGGTGTTTTTAATTTATGGATCGTGAAGGAAAGGTTTTGTTTGTGTGTTTCGGGAGGGAGGATAGAAAACGTCGTCGTTGTAAATGCATTATGGAAAGTTGGTTATTTTTTAAATTGTTTTTTTAAATATATTAAAATAATATTTTTTATTTATTAAATTTTATTTTTTATATAAACATATTAAAACTATATATATATATATATATATATATATATATATATATAATTTAAAATAAAAAAATACTTTCTAACCAGGGAAAGAAATGCCGCAATAAAATGAATGCAATTTCTCAATCGTGAGGTAAATGCTAAATAGGCCTTTTGCCACTAGATTTCTCAAGAATTGAAAATGGACGGAGGAATAGAATTTCGATTTACCATAAGTTTTAATTTTTCACATATATACACACGCACGCCCGAGTTTTTCATTATATAAGATTTTATTATTCATTCTTTTATATATTATTATTATTATTACTATTATTATTACTACTACGACACTACGATAAACATGCAAAATTTTTTGTTTTTTAATTTGATTTTTAATTTTTTTTAGTGATTTAGTTCTAATTAAAAAGTAATTAATTTTTATTTTTTATGAAATGTTGGAATTAAAAGATGAGAAATCAAAATAAAATAGAAATCAAATATGGATGAGATATTATAAATTTTGCAAAAATTGCTTTGACCCTTGAATTTTAAACATTAGGTAAAAAATTAATAAACAAATTTAATAAATATAGTTGGATAAATATCATGTATTTTGAGATTAATATTTTAATTTACATGTATTTTTTAATTTTTCAAGTTTTATTTTTTACTATTATTAATAACTTTTTATCTATTTATTCACTCATTAAATATTTTCAAATCCTAGGTGATCAAATGTACACTTTAAATACTGATGAAGACTTCAGTTCATATCCGATTTCCATTCGACTGATTCAAGCACACACCGGTCTCCGAGGGATTTTTTATAAAACTAGCAGAGTTTTTATTAAAATATTTCAGGATATAACACAGAGGATAAAAAATATTAAAAAAATAATATATTTTTTTTTACTTAACCTCTAATAAAAAATGTAATTTTATTAAAAAATTGCTAATAAAAATAATAGTTATATTAAATAATAGTTAATATATTAAACAACCGCCGAGAATAATAACAGTTTTTCGATACACATGCTCGGTGAAAAAAGAGAGAAAAATGGGAATGCGATAGAGGGCAGCAATCGCAGCATAGTCTATGTCGAGTAGCTTGCGGGAGCCCTTGAGAGACAGAAGGCAGGGATGGAGACATCTCGGAACGAGCAAGCAAGACAAGGCGGTTTCTTGACTTCGAATCCACACATTTCCATCTCTTGCAAACCAGAGAGCAAGAATTCCTGTCAAGGCAAACAAGCTTCCTAAACACACTGCCCAAGCAACCGTCAGGAAGACTTCAAGTCGTCGTCCCCATCAATATTACTGTTGTTTTTTCCAATGATAATAGGCTTGTAAATCTCATGGCCATTATTGCACGAGCATGAAGAAGAGGACTGGCCCATCCCCGGTCCCTACCTCTCCTTCGAGACAACTTCCTCTTTTTCTTTTTCTTCAGTATATATATTCTAGAAATTAAAGAAAAAGCATCTGCCGAATAATTTGGATGGATTTGTGTATAATGAGCTGGAAGGAAGCATACAAAAAGAAGCAGCAGTTATAATTACATGGCTGCATTCCAATTATATTGACGGAAGCAGTAGACAGAACCACGATTATATTAAAATCATAATTCAGAATAACAGCTCTTTTAAAACTATGCTATTTTCATTTTTCAAAAAAAATAAAATAAAATTCAGAAGACTAGAGGGAAAAGGTCCGAATCATGTAGCTGGCCTAGTCCTCTTCCAGATCAGGTAGTGGAGAGATGGATTGGATTACAAGAATCAGGGCTGTCGTCTGCACACATGGTTACTGAGAAGAATACAAAAGTACCACGAACAGACCAGTAATTATAGTAGGGCAGTGAATCAACTGGCAAAAGGAAAAACATTTATTCCATGAGGCATCACAAGGCTGAAATATCAGGAGAGAAAGCATCCCTTACACTGCATCCTTGAGAATTCAATTGCAAAAAATAGTATTATGATCTCTGGTTTTTTTTTTTTTCCGAAAG
>Ga0307517_10007640_pt1 | contig 15714 bp, 4 predicted proteins | sample 23_EM_MG_FD_194515 | JGI IMG/M metagenome (GOLD analysis project Ga0307517, IMG submission 194515) | Populus trichocarpa ectomycorrhiza microbial communities from riparian zone in the Pacific Northwest, United States - 23_EM | ecosystem: Host-associated > Plants > Roots > Unclassified | place...
GAGAGAGAGAGAGAGAGAGAGAGAGAGAGAGGAGAGGCAAAGAAGAGAGACAACAACCCGACGATTTGTTCTATAAAATACGAAGTAGCATTTTATTTTGTCAGCTCCCCTTCGCTGACGCTCACCTGTTAAAACACAGAGATAATAAATATACAAGTAGGAGAACAGTATTGAAATGGACACGTAACTAACTAAGCTGTTCTTTCTTCATCTTCTCCGTCAACTTTTCTCGTAATAAACTCTCCTCTGTTTGTGCACTCTTCCTCGTTTTCTTCGCTCTACTTCCTCTGATAATTATATAAATACCCCCTCTCAGGTCACTCCCCTTTCTGACTTTCTCTCTATTATATTACTCTGTACACCTTTTTTTCTCCCTTTTCCCTTTCCTTTGCCATTTTGGTTTCTGGGCTCCTTCTCTTCCTGAAAGGTAATTTGTTGCTTCAAAATAATCTGTGTTCTTGCTTTGTAATAATGTGTTTCTCTATTAATTCTGTCACTAAGTGATTGGTTTTAATTTGAGATATTTTGCTCGGACATGGCCGCCCTTCCGCAATAGATCTGTATTTGTGTGTGTGTATATATATATATTTTTATGGTTGCCGCAACAACATGCGGCTTTTGTTGTTGGTCTTTTCTTTATTCTTGCTCTCTCCCTCTCTATTAACATTGGTTATGTTGGATCTTATTTGAGTTACATATGTTTGAATCTTTTTGGCGCTTCTTGAGTTCCTAGGCGTCTATTCTGCCTTCTTTTATTATCAGTGTTGATTTAATTTGCTAGTTTTGTGAAAAAGAATACACTATGTGCTATTTCTGTAATGCCTTCAAAGCTACTGTAGATTCGTGTATCTTTCTACTCACTGTGTTGAAGTAGATGTTGGTCCTTGAATGGAAGAAACCCACTTGTATAATTATTTGTGGGTCTTGGATTTTCAGGATGGCCACTTCTGTGTTTCACCGACCCCTAGGGACTGCTCAGCCCCATCAACACTTCCAGAACTCTGGTTTTCGTCATGAGTTTGGCCATGCTTCGGTGAAACTGACATTTAAAGGTTTTAAGGTTGAGACTGGATTGTCAAGAAGAGGAGGTTATAGTTCTTGTAAGAGAAAATTTGGTGTTATTCAAGCCTCAGCTTCTCATACATCAGTGGTTCAACCAGTTTCATATCCCCCAAATAACAGCACCGATGAGTTGCGAAAGAAATCAAGTAAGCCTGTTTCATTTTTTTTCCGAAACTCATATTTATCAAAGCTTAGATGTTCATATCAATTGCCAATTTTATCCTCGAAAAGGTCTCCTTACGTATGGATGTGGCCACATAGATCATAAGACTCTGAAATGCAGTATAGCAAAAATATCATGACAATATATAATTTGATCCATATTTTTTATTTGGCGTCCAACCCAAATTTTGGAGCTGAGTTTTTTCTTATTGTGAAACTTCTCAATGCCATATCATAATCAATTTCAGGTGAAGCAGCTTTGATCCTGATTAGGCATGGTGAGTCACTATGGAATGAAAAGAACCTGTTCACAGGCTGTGTTGATGTGCCATTGACAAAGAAGGGTGTGGAGGAGGCAATTGAAGCTGGTAAGAGAATCAGCAACATACCTGTCGACATGATATACACATCAGCCTTGATCCGTGCACAAATGACTGCTATGCTTGCCATGACCCAGCACCGTCGCAAAAAGGTAGATTGGTAAAACATGCCATTGGTTGTTAGAAAACACAATTTTTAGCTAGTGGCATTCAAATCTCAGAAGCTATTCGTAATAGTAGATAAATATGTCGCTCCGACGCTAATCTGAGCTAAACCAGCATTATTGGTTACCGGTCAATAATTACTCAGGCTAGTACGTCTGAAACTTATTTGTATATAATGCAGTAAGAAATGTTAAAATGGACTTATTTATAAGACTCCATTTTTTCCTCAAAAGTTCTTTAATTTTCTCTTCTTTAGTTGCTACCATATTGACTATCACACTTGTGGCAGGTTCCTATCATTTTACATAATGAGAGTGAACAGGCAAGGGAATGGAGCCAAATTTTTAGTGAAGATACAAAAAAGCAATCCATCCCCGTTGTAACAGCTTGGCAATTAAATGAAAGAATGTAATGATATTGTCTCCTTTTCTCATGCAATCCCCATGTTATGTGCAAATTATGAACTGATCTTCTCTACAGGTACGGGGAATTGCAGGGTCTCAATAAGCAGGAAACAGCAGACAGGTTTGGGAAGGAAAAGGTTCATGAGTGGCGGAGGAGTTATGACATACCTCCACCCAATGGCGAGAGTTTGGAAATGTGTGCTGAAAGAGCAGTTGCTTATTTCAAAGATCATGTATGCATGACTATGCCTTGCTATTCCTAGTTCTCTTATGGTTTGCTCGCCATTGATTGGATGGTTTACTTAAAGATTAGAGCAATTGTATACAATTCATTTGCCCCTGACCACAGAATATTGTGTTGCAGATTGAACCTCAACTTCTATCTGGGAAGAATGTGATGATTGCTGCCCATGGGAATTCACTCAGGTCCATAATCATGTACCTTGACAAATTAACTTCACAGGAGGTGATAAACTTTTTACTTTGATACTGGGGTGTTCCCTATATTGAGCATCTCTGTGTTATCTCTTCTTTGTCATTGTCGTCTTAACTATATTTTGGTCATGTTTTGTTCTGACAGGTTATCAACTTAGAATTATCAACTGGAATACCAATGCTTTACATTTTCAAAGGGGGAAAATTCATTAGGAGAGGAAGTCCTGCAGGACCATCCGAGGCTGGCGTGTATGCATATACTAGGGTATGCAACTTCTGGTCATCCTAACAGTTTCTGAACTTGAAAATTTTCATTCTGGCTTAAGTTTATATTTGCGTGATTTTAAGCATGGGATAGATGATTTAGTTCAACAGTTGTAACCTGTCTGAAACTAGCATGGAAATGTTTTTCTTGAAAACAAGTCATCATACAGATTTTAATTGCCCTATTCAATTAATGAAGCCACCATCCAAAACATGCATGCCTGTGTCTGAGAGTAACCTTTCTGAGTTCCCATTGAGGCCATCAGATCAATTATCCTAATTAATTGAACTGCAATATAATCTTTTTCAGTAATTTACTTTTGTTGCTAAGAACATGCTTCTCAGATTGGCTGGTAAGCCCTAGGTCGAGAAAGCATAGGCAGAATTGGTGGTGTCATTACCTAGGAAGTATGGATATCACACAGAGATGCATAAAAAATATTATACTAACATGTTATTAAGGAAAACCGAAAAAAATACTAAGAATTCATTGTGTGTACAAGAATGAATACTATTATCTTTTGTTTTTGCCTATGACATGATTATCACTTGAATAGCTGAATACTCTTGGAGTCCAATCATGTATTAACAGTCGTGCAGTACTCATGTCTTACAAGTCCCCATCTTATGTGGACAAGATATGAATGCTTACTGTAGCAGAAGTGTCGTTGCTGCATGGTTCGTTACCCAGTTCTCATTCTAAGAAAGGAAAATATGCCAGATAATTGCTGATGATGTCCTCTTTCTTTTGCTGTTGTTCATTTACATGATGCTATTTCCCTCAAGTACCTAACAGAATATGACCTCACTACTTTCGCAACTTTAAATGTTGTTGCAGAGTTTAGCTCTATATAGGCAGAAGTTAGATGATATGCTGCATTAGCATGCTCACATATTGGTAAGTTCTATTACTTCTTATCATCTTCTGGATCTAACCTCAATCACTGGCTCCTCCTTTGCTTCCTTAGATGAGTACCAACATTCCTTCTCTTTTTCAGGGGGCCATCTTCCTCTGCATTAATGTTCATGATAGCTGTTGGTGTCATAAATAAGAAAACGCAGAAAAGCTAGTTATGTGATACGTTTGGGAACACGCAAATATGGTCATCTTACCCAACCAGTAGGACGGACAGCTTTCTACTGCTATTATTTTTTAATATATATAATTTTTCTGCGTGTTTCAGTTGGGTCCTTAACCATGTTTCTTCCGAGGAAGACGTAGGATTCTTGATAGTGATGTTTAAATGTTGTAAAAGATGGACTGAAGTGAAATACGAGTATTCTTTTTTATGGTACCATTTAGCTATTACAATGTGCACAGAGTGATACGAGAGTAATTTCCTCCCTCTGTGTTTTGTTATTTCTCGCCATGGATTTGGATCCTGGAACATGATGAATCATGTTGTAGAATCCACATCTTTGGATTCAAATCAACGGTAATGATTAAGTCTTGAATTCATAAATGGATATGGATAGTTTTCCAAATATGGTAGAGTTTAAAATAAAATCAAACTCGGTTAAAATTTTACGAATGGGATTTAAATAGGATCCATTATGTTCTCCAGAACATGACTAGGTGACTGTTTGGCCGTGCTGTATTTACGAGAAACATTTTTAAAATGTAAAATATATATAAAGGTATTGTTAACATGTTTTTTTAGTAAAAAACTAATCACGAATTAAAAATTTGATGTATATTTTTTTAAATATTGAGATTATGGTATATTAAATGAAAAAAATATATTGAAATAACAACATATTAAATCAAAATAAGCATTAAATGTTTAAGAATAAAAAAAATTAAAATAAATTATGAAAGCTTGATTTCTAATTAAACAAATGTTTAAGGATGAAAATAAAATAAAAATATTTAATTAAGAAAAAAATTACCCGATTCAACTTGAAAAAATATATGCCCGCCAAACATTTGATCCAGATCATAAGAATATATTACCCTGTAAAAAGAAAATTAAAAAAAAATTATGAAGTCCAATTTTCATCAAACCTATTGAAAGACAATAGAAAAAAAATCAATTTAAAAAAATGACCTTAGTCAACCCAATTTAATTTGCCAAACCCGCGATCTAGAACATGAAACCGAGATGACCCTATAGAAAGCAAATCGAAAAAATTATGAAGCTTAAATCCCAACCAACTAAATATTGAACGATAAAACTGAAAAGAAAAGAGATAAATTTAAAAAACATGAAAGAAAAAAATAATCTAAGATCACGAGACTGGGATCACACCATGGAAAGCAAATCGAAAAAAATCACGAAACCTAATCCCCAATTAACTCAATGTTGAAGGATAAAATTTAAAAAATAAATAAAAATTGACCAAAAATAGCAATGAGAAAAATAAAAACTAATTTTGACACAAGAAAAAATTGACAGGCCACTCTGCTTCTGTTATTTTGGACAAAGCAAGGTGTGAAAATCGAGGAGATGAGAGAAAAAAGAGGAGAAAAAAAATGAAAAGAAAAGTGGGTCGCTAGAGTCACAACGCCACTCCTCTAGTGGCACTCGCCATCAAAAAATGAAGACCTTGTTGAGACGATACCAGTGCCACCAAAGAAGAACCCTTTCGAAGCTTGGAGGAAGCTGCCTGTGCCATCACAGTGCAACAATTTTCCTCACATGATAGCATAGTTGTTGCTTGTGTCAATAAAGTTTTCCCTTTCAATTTAGTCTCTAATCTAGCAAAATAATAGGGCTAAATATTTATCTCGTTTCAAAATCGATCACTTGAAGCTTCAATTGTTTTAAATCAAGAAGATAAAATTTTATTTTGTCAAACCAATCATCATTCGAGCGCTGAAATTTTTTCTTAACATTGCAAGATCTCTATATCTAGGCATCAAAACAAATCATCAAGTCTAATCTCAAATGAACTCAATAAAAAAAGATCAAATTGAAATAAAAGTTTGGCAATCTAAAAAAATCAAAAAGCAAAAATAGAAAAGAAAAGAGTAGAACACTCTCCACTTCTCCCTTCCCCCTTCCCAATCAATTTAGTCCATGATCTAGCAAAACAAGGGGCCTAAACACTTGTCTCATATTAAAATTTAATCCTCAAAATTTTAATTATTTTTAGATAAATAGAACTTGATCTTATTTTTTAAAATTGAGCATTAACCTAATGTTGGAATTTTTTCTCGACAGAAAGATCCTCATATCTAGATAATTGAAACAAATTATCAAGTCTAAATCTATCTTAAATCATTACAGTAATTAATTTTTAAAAAAAATCTACTGATCAAGATAAATAAATAAAACATTATTAACACTATTACAATTTACAATGTTTTTTCTGCAGGTGTGGGTACAATATTAATGAGAAGCAGGGAAGATACGTTTGGAACACTAACAATCCTTTTTTAAAATAACATCTTTTTTAAATAAAAATATCAGTTTTTTTTGCCTCTATTTAAAATCCTAATTAAAAATTGCTTAATTTACTTGAAGTGCTCATTTACGAAGCAAATGGACAGATGAAAATTAAACCGATATGTATGGACCAGTGTATCGACGTCTTGGTGCGTATTCTCGTAATGAGTTTGCTACTGTAAAACCCGCCTGAACCTGAAACACAGAGATTACGATGTACATTTTACGTAGAAAGGAACATCATCTTTAGGACACCTAGCAGCGAGCAGAAGTTCAAGACGGCACAACTGCACAAACTGTGCATCAGAGAATGATATCATTTTAGAATCCGGGAGGGAGGGCACGATTTGTCAAAAAGTAAATTCACAAAAAACAAGAAACGATTTTCAGAAACAGACTCGCCCTTATGCCTGGTAAAAAGTTTTGTACCAACTGAGGAGAATCAAGATACACGGGGACATGGAAGAGTGCATTTGATGCTTGCTCCGACCGCCATATCATGAAACTCAGTGATGAAAAATCATTCACTAAATTCGATGATGTTATCAATACAACTTAATAGAAAATCTTGATATTGTAGTCTCTAATTAAAATGATACGTCAGCTGTCAGCTGTCCTACACCAACCGCTGTCAGGTCATTCTGCCTTGGCAAAATTCAAGCATGTGCTTTGTCATCAGGTTTCACGTCAGTACGATGCGGATCTTCCGACTCTGACTCTGATTCTTTCTTACCACCATCAATCACTAAAGTATTTTCATCAGTGAAAACAGTATCTGAATCTATTCCATGAGGCATGGAACCTTCTGTTTTATCATCGTCAGAAGCATCAGAATTTGAGTCCAAGTTGAGTGAGTCCAAGGTAGCAGATGCCAGGTCCGGTTGTGGTGCTGCTGAGGGAGAACTCGCTCTTGTCCAAAAAGAAGGCATCCTCTTGTCATCCTCCTTCATCCTCTCCGCATACTTAGTTATATCAAAACCTACACTATCTTTTCCACCAAATGCAGCTTCGAGATAGTCCATATCAAATAGATCTTCCACTATTTTCATAGTGTTGATTTCATCAGAGTAAACAAACTTGACTTTATTGTAAGTTTTAGGCTCTAAAAAGGCTTTTGCCACCTGCAATGAAAGATTATCCTGACATCAGTAGCAGACTAGCATATAGAGTGTAGAGCTAGAAATCAGAAAGACTAACCAGAAATAATCTAATAGCTAATGCTCAGAGACACCAACAAAAGCAAAAGGAAGACATTAAACTGAAATTAATCATTGATCCATACAATTCACACTTAAAACTAAAACAGTTTTGCATCGAATTTTGCAAATACATTCACGACATTAAAGATTGGAAACTAAAAAATGCAGCCACAATCACAAGTTGAGGCCAGCCCTGATGCATGGGAGTGAACGTTGGCTATTGAAGCAACAACATAAACATAAGATGGCAACGGTGGGAATCTGTATGCTAAGGTGGATGTATGGTAACAAAAGAATGGATAAGATTAGAAATGAACACATCCGCCAAAAGTTCCATGTAGCACTCATCAGTGAAACAAGGAGAAAGGGGGCCTAAGTGGTTTGGCCATGACCAATGTAGGACACCAAAGCCCTGGTTCAGAGAAGTAATAAGCTGCAGTAGTAAGGGGAAGGGGGGAAGAGGGAGCCTTAATCTAATGTGTGGAAGTGGTATCTGAGGGTTAAAAGCTCTCAAAATTGAGGTAAATTTGGTGTACAAACATGAGGATTGGTGCAAAAAGATTTATATAGCCAATCCCAACTAGTTTGATATTGAGGCTTGGTGATGGTGGTTGTTGTAATCTAATTTCTAGCAATCAGTTAGGCGGTATACACAAACAAAAATAGATTATCCACAATATAATCGATAATCACAAATTTATATTTGCAAGAGCCAAAATAAAGTATTTTTTTTTTATCAAACTATTAGAAATTTAAAGCATCATGAAAAGGAAAATAAATTTAAAGCAGCATGGAAAAGGATAGCAGAAACAGGCAACAGGTTACCATCCAGAATGGTTCAAAGAACTTTGGAGGATTATACAGAATTGCCAAGCCCAGGCGTTCCGGATAATGGTCTTGTAAAACATGGGCTGTTTCGCGTGTCACCTTCAATGAGATATGAGATAAATTGAAACCACTGAAATCAATCAGCCAGACCATCTGCTCCTGGTCTGGTGGCAAATTTAAAATGGCATTCTCCATGCAATACACCAAATACTTAATTTGTCCTTTTATTGACTTGGAGTTCTGCAGTCAAAATGAACTTGAAGTTATTACAGGTAACCAACATAAAAATGAAGTAGATTAGTTTTGAATTTGATCCCTGAGAGATGATGTTTCTGTACATACTTAAATTACAAAAGATCTCAGCATCATGCCAAACAGATTGGTTTTACACATAAAATATTGTCACTAAGGATTGCAGTAAGGTTGATATTCTCAATGATGCATGAAATTCACACACTGGATCGACTTCAAGTATAAATCACCATGAATCTTGTGGGAGGAGAAGAATCATGTGATTATATTGTTTGGCCTGAGTCCTGACCCAAAGCTAATCCTTTGAATATTAGGTGTCAGAGTCATGACCAAACAGTTGGCCTTTTTTTCTCTTACTCTGGATTAAGAGCATGTCCTAGTGATGTATCTACATGGACCAAGTTTCTCTTCAAATCTAAGAAATAGCAACCTCACAAACCACAAGACAGAAAAAAGTCAGGAGAAATTGTCAGATGAAACCTGGCAACTAGGTCTCATGACAAGAACTGTTCTTCCATGCTTGTCAACATAACTTGATCTGTAGATTTTCCCTGTATGTGCTTCATGCGCAATCTCTTCCTGCGTTACAAACAAAAACAGTAACAGAATTAAACACCATTGCATGAGTAAATCCACAACTAAAACAAACTTGACCAGTCCAAGAACCCACAGTGCTGAGTTCCTAGTGGAAATTATTACTAATTGTACTGGGACTTACAGACGCAAACCAATGCCAATATGTCTTAATTTTGTGTGTTATAAATAATAGGTGGCAGTTTCAATATGCTTGAACCCATAACAGGTACGTTTTGAGTTAAAGCTTCTTGAAAAGCTTTGTAAAATTAGCCCCAGGTTAGTATTCTGTCAAACATGACTGGGGACCATTTTCCCAGTGCAACAAAATGCACGAAATGGATGTAGGAAAGCTTCAAGACTCATTCATTGCTCATTAAAGTTCAAGCAGACCATTGAAATTGAACCCTACCAAATTTTCACCCATTGATCAAGACTTAGACACTAGAGCAAATCTTTACTCGCAAAGACTAGAGATAATCAAGAATGAGAAGAAATGCCAGTGTACCCAGCGAATCTCTTCTGGTTTGTATGCTACTCTCCATTTTAAGGTTTCTTTCAGCATTTTCAGTGCCTTCTTGACATTCCAATTCCGTGCCCTTAGATGCCTTTCAATTGAAGCATCGGAGCAATAAATAGACAGCTTCTCTGGCAGCGGCCCCACCAACCTTTTTACCTCATTAACCTGCATACTTGAAAGAGTCACGAGCTTGAAAGTTTCTCTCCAATATGAAGTAACAAATGTGACGAGCAGATGAGATGGACATACCTTTTCCTGCTGGTGTTCAGTTGTCAAAGGCTTCTCAAAGCCATTTGAAGAGGATCTCTTTACACCCTCACTCATTTTAAGTTTCCCTGTAAGCCAATATTTGATATTACACTATTACATCATAATCTATGTTTCCTTGTAGTCTATATTTTGTATCCTTTTAATTGCAAGGAGTTTTTCAAGAACCAGACATCATTCCATATACAAGAATTTCATAAGATGATATAACAAAAGCTTGCGGATACCTTAAATTATTTATTCTTTTTCCAGCCAGGATGAAAATTATTTGTTACACTGCAGAAGTTAAAGTTACAAGAAAATCTACTTACAGTAATCTTTTTCTGATCTCAAAGGAATTGTTGGGAAGAGAAAAGCAGTTTCGATAAAACACTGAATCTTTTGTTGCTGGAGGTATACAGGCTTTAGTAAAATATAGTCAACTTAACCAAAGACTCAACACATTTACATATGCTGAACCACATGAAAGATAGTATCAAGCAGCAATAAAAACAGAGTCGATATATTTTCTCCACGCTATCTTGATCTCCAAACCCTATTTCTTGATGTTAAATTATCAGAGCGTATGTATAAGATCATATTTAAGCATAGTTCTTAACGATCAATACCTCTTAGTGTAGGCTAGGAAACAATTGGATGGAAAAGCTCACGAAGTCACAATTAGTTATTTCAAGCGGTGCCAGGAAATGAATCCAATACTTATAAGAGAGATACAGTTCTGTAATCATGTTAAAAAATCAGTCTACCCCTGACATTATATTTAAGCATCTACTCGAAGTGGATGCCAACTCCCGGTACTTCTTTAATGACTAGGAGAAACAAGTCAGTAGCCCACCAAGGAAAAATGTACTCTACTCCAAATTTTGGCACCTAACTGAAGTGCAAAATTAATGGGTTGGGCAAATCAATTGTTATGATGAATCGGTATATTCTTATTTTAACAAAAAGTTGAAGTTTTTTTTTGCCATACTCCTTCCTCTTACTGAGCTACCGGTTACAATGGATGGCACTTGCATTATTTTACTTAAAAGAAAATACAACAATTCCTATCTTTCAGTATTCGGCAATGCTCTGTAACAGCACAGCTTCAGTGACACTAAAATTAGACAAATCTTCCTGTTAGTCCATACAAAAAACTAACACCCGCTCCACGACCCCAATTCTACTATTCATTTTTATTTTTATTTTGGACGCAGGGGCATAAATTTGGGTTTCCAAAGCCGATACATGAACGTCTTGATCGATCAAACGATTGTAACTGAGATTTAACATAAGCCCTTTTTTTGTTCTAAAGATCTTCTCTTTTTTCCCTTCCTTTTCATTTTACGCACCGGTGGCGCATACCCAGCTACGCTAAATCACGCCTTGTATTATATTTCGATAAATCGAAAAGAAGAAGAAAAAAACATAATTGACCCACGAAACCACGTAGATCATTATAAGCAAAAATCAAATCTGAACCTGGATTTCACAAGAAAAGAAAAGAAAAATCAAAGTGACAAACAAACCTGTTTGATTCAGCAATTAGGAAGCCTAAAAAAGGGGGATAAGACCGATTCTTCAGGTTTGAGTTTTTCAACTGATAGAAACCGGGTGTATGTCTTGAGGAATACAAGGAGTGAAGGTGGTTGCTGTGATCAATTTTGAAAAGTAGCTGTTTTGGATCCACACTCGCACACGACACAGGTTTCTCTCGTGACCGAATTGGATATTAAGAAGCCGGGAAAAATAATATAATACTAGTATGAGCTGGTAACGCTTTGTCTTTTTATGCAGTAATTTATTTGAATTATTTCTTACAACTCACATGTGTACATGTCGTTTTGGACACATGCTCCTCCTCTTTGTCTAACAATGGAGAAGTCGTGAATGACCCTATCCAGGAGTAACATATACAATTTAGTATGAAGGTTTTGGTGATTTCTTAAGGGCCATTTTGACCTTTTGGAATGTCCGAGGGATCAGCCAAAGCTCTGGCGAATAAACCCTTTGCGATTCCATGTAAATGACTTCGCTGTTGGTGTAAAGCTTACTTTCGTCCCTTTTCTCTTGATTTTTTACTGTTCTGGGCCTTTTGCTTTGATTTGTGTTAATATGAGCCCTTTACTCCCCATTTATGTTAGAAAAATATCCTTAGGAAGGCTCATGTGTCATGTAGATTTTAAATTAAGTGACAATTAAGACTTAAAGTCTATTAAATTCTAGTAGTGGGCCAAGCATATTCATGATGGATTAATGTGTAAAAATTAGGTTATATATAAAAAGTTCAAGCAAAAGAGGTTATGAAAGGTTTTGTGTCTTTCATTCACACAAAGTAACCCTAAAGTTTGGCATAGATTATAAGAATTTTTATTCTAGAAAACAAAACGATTTTTGGTCAATTGCTTTAATACTTAACCAATCATGGTAGAAAATGTGTATCGTAATAATTTTCCACTATGTTTATATGCTTAGCATATTAAAATTATCTTACATGTGGTATTAGAGTCTCCTTCTTGTTATATTGATTAGTGTTAATTTAATATTATTTTCGTGATTGTGGTATAATCATACAATGAAATTTTGAACACTTGAAATATTTATTAAATGGTGGATGAAATCGAGCCATATTCCCTATGTATCCAAAAATTCAAGCGGCACATGCCACTAAGTTAAAGTGCTCTTTGATTTTTATATTTTTTTTCACTTATGATTTATTCCAACATTGAGAGGAGACCTAATTTATGCATAGAGTGGCTAGTTAGAGACATGAAAAGTTAGAGACATGGAAGCTTATGTGGATGGAAAATATTGATTATGAGATGTTGGAGCGATCTAGTCGTTTAAGTTTAATGTAACGTAGTTCGGTAAACCTGCATCTACATCTCAATTATCAAATTATACTTGAATATTATTTTATTTTATTTGTCCAAGTTATAGAGTACAATATCCACTTGATAAATCCATACCAAAACTTTTATACCACTTGAAAATATTCTCTCTTCAATATTTCTCTCTCACTTAAAGATATGTCATTTTCAAGACTTTTTATTGGTGAAAATATCTCACCAATACCAAGAGTTTTTACCTAACTTATAAATATTTACAAGAGTGATTTTGTTATCACAATTAACTATCACAATTAAAGATATGTCATTTTCAAGACTTTTTATTGGTGAAAATATCTCACCAATACCAAGAGTTTTTACCTAACTCATAAATATTTACAAGAGTGATTTTGTTATCACAATTAACTATTTCAATAGAACGAATAATATTATTGAAATTTATAATATTTCTATATCTCACAATATAGCACTTAAAGGATTTAAAGGCGTTTAAGTGTAGTGAAAATAAGATTAAATATCTTTGTGCTAGAATATAAAGGTTTAATAACATCACTTAGAGTATAATCAATGATTGAAGATTTAAGTGTAAGTGTTTCCACTTACTATATATTTTGAATTCTATAAATATATTGTCACTTTTCAAGTGATGTCATATAAGCCAAGTAAGAGAATGTTAGGAAAAATATCCTTAAAATGACCCATATGTTATATACATTTAAATTAAGTGATAATTAAGGCTTATTGTCTATTGGACTCTGGTAGCGGGCCAAACATATCCATGATGGATGGATATGCAAAAGTTATGTTGTATATCAAAGATCCTTAGTCTAGCCAGAAAAAGGTTAATGAAAAGTCATGTGTCTTCCATCCATATAAAACAACCTTAAAATTTGGTATGAATTAGAAGACTTTTTATTTTTTACAACACAAACATTTGTGGATAATTGCTTCAATATTTATTCATTCACGGCAGGAGGTATGCATCCTATTAATTTTTTTTTATGTTTACATGCTTGACATATTGAAGTTATCTTACAATTTAGTCATTAATTAGTCCATTTATCTTGCTTTGTTTTTTATTGCAATAGCATGTCTACTTGCTCTCCATGTATAAAGGTGTTTGTTATTAGGCTTGACTAAGAAAGAAATATGGCATCCCAAGTTAGGGGTTTTTCAATCAACAACTAAGTTACATCAAGGATTTATTGTTAAAATATATTAAATTATATTTAGACTAGTGAGTAAAGATGTTTAATTTATCATAACAAGAGCATACAAAACATAAAAAATTGTTCAAGCTAAGTCTGAAGTGCATACAATTTTAAATCTATAAACATGAAAAATAAGATTTAAGATAAACATGCTTTTAACATATATATAAAATCAAAGTCCTGGCATGCATTCTAATAATAAAAACTTAAATTAAAACAAAGAATAATACTTACTTGTTGAAGCATGTTAAAATAATAAAACTTTTGTTGTTGTCAATGATGAACTATTTGTCATTAAAGCTTTATTCCTCGTCACTTGTGCAACTGAGATGTTTTCAATATATATCTCAAGACTCCAACAACTTCAGCTTAATTTAGATAGACTTCTAAATATGAATTTTGAGCCAGAATAAAAAAACTCAAATATTTCAACAAAGTACGAACCTAAGCTCTATATTTGGAGATAAAATCAAAGCATAAAAGAGAATAAAAACACTAAAAATAAGATGAGAAAGAGAGTGGAAGAAATTGATAAAATCAAGTTTGAAACGCTTCTTTCACCCCTTTTTATAATGAATTTTGAAAGTTAAAATATTGAAAAATTAATAATAATTAATTGCTACTGTTATCAACCTTTAATTAATTACTATAAATTAAAAATTAAATCTAGAAAAGCTAATGGTTCTTTGAGTAGAAAAACAAAGAGTTCTTTAAAAATTAATTTTTAATTCACCTATAATTTATTTAATTTATGTTAATTAAACAAATTTCAAACAAAAATATTAATTAGATTTATTGTTGTGCCAAGTTGACCAATGTTCCATAAAACATGGTAAAATGTCTTTTCTTGCATTCATCTCACGAGACTTTTAGCTTTCTTGTTTCCTCTGTTCCGTGTAACATGGAATCAACTTTGTATTTGTCCTGCTGCTCTTTTCTTAACTTCGTGAAAATTTGAACTAAACTGGTGGGTTTTCTTCATTATTTTCAAGTATTCATGAGATATTTGCCTTTTTATAATTTTGAGTCAATTTCTTTTAATTTAATGGGCAGCCGTCTTTATTTGATATTTGTCGGCAATGGATGCCGGTGGAGGAACCAATTAATAGCAGGAGTTGGCCTCGGCACAAATAAAAAAGTAGGAGATCCAAGGTGAGTCCAAATCAAGAGTTGAAGGACCCCATTAACCTTTAAACCTCAGCTATTCCATTCGTGTCCGATGGATTGAGATTTTCTTTTCTTTTCTTTTAAAAAAAAAAAACACAACCATTTTGAACAAAGCAGGTGATTTGATCCGAAGGATACAAATAAACAGAAGGGTCGGACCTCTTCCAGCTATCGTGGACCATATATTATGCCACGCGCTAAGGACACCCTTCACATTTATTGCATTATAGCGCGTGTATTGATCACCAACCAACCAACCATGTTCGCCTAATTTTTTTTTATAAATATATATATCATAAATTCAACCATATCTCTTATTTTCAATTAATCACGGAACCAAATCGCCATCACTATCTTCAAACGCAAAAAAAAAAAAAAAAGTAATAAATAAAAAGAGGACTGGAAAATGAATGGAGGAGAGCACCCACGTGATCGCTTGGATGGAGCGTATGAATGAGGAGTGAGGAAAACCGTTTTTTAAAAAAACATATATATATATATATATATATACTCAAAAAACTACTTAGGATCCGTTTGTTTACGCGGCTGCGGCTGCGTTTTAATTAAAACACAGCTTGCAGTCATTTGGTTAAAGAAAAAACATAATACCCTGTTCATAGGTCCCACTAGTTTTCTGCGTTTGAAACACAGTTAAAGATAAATAAGAA
>Ga0307517_10007641_pt1 | contig 15714 bp, 8 predicted proteins | sample 23_EM_MG_FD_194515 | JGI IMG/M metagenome (GOLD analysis project Ga0307517, IMG submission 194515) | Populus trichocarpa ectomycorrhiza microbial communities from riparian zone in the Pacific Northwest, United States - 23_EM | ecosystem: Host-associated > Plants > Roots > Unclassified | place...
ACCTTGTTTGTGGCGCCAATTGATATTAGCCAGCGTAAAATTACCACTCAAACTGACGGCATAGTTCAATTTGGTGCTAAAGCCACTATATGGCGCATAACCTACCGCGTTCGGCTGTTCATGATCGCCGGAAAGTTTACCCGCCATAAAATCGGCCTGTATACCAAATGATGGCAGGATTTGTTTTTTGATATAAGCGCTGTAGCCTAATTGACCATTAGGTGAGGTAAAATCCATACTTCTTTTATCCTGTATTATATTATAAGGTGTTAATACCCCTACATTGATTCCGATTGACCAGGTACGAAAGGCACTTTCAGGAGAAAATGGCTTTACATAGTTATTAAAAGTTTGGATGGTTTTGGTTGTATCAGGAGTTTGTGCGAATAGTTGGCCGCCCGCAATAATTCCCGAAAGTAACAGGGCGGCTTTTTTAAATCTCGATTTCATACGATTAGAATTTAAGTTGATGTGCGTTTTGATTACAAAACATACGCACTGTTAGTCAACATCAATGCCACGTGGCAAAAATTAAGCTATTTATTAATCGGAAATGCAAATTACGAGCTGGACTTATTGATGAAAACATGCCAGTAATTAACTGTAAGACAACGATTCCAGTATTACTTATATTAATGGTTTATTAATATGCGGAATAAGAAAAAGAAGTATCAGGCTGACTTTTTGAATATCGAAGTAAATGAGTTATAAACTATACAGTTTTACTCATTTTACTACAAACGGGGGAAGTATTATAGGATACCGGAATATAAAATCTATACCGGTATCACTGTCTTTTTAATAATTAAAGGCTGCTTTTTTCTAAAGCCTGGGTAATGTCGGCGATGATGTCCTCTACCTTTTCCAGACCTGCCGAAATACGGATCAGACCGGGTGTGATACCTACTGATAATCTTTCCGCATCTGTCAACCTGGAGTGGGTTGTGCTGGCTGGATGAGATGCAATACTACGGGTATCTCCAAGATTCGCAGTTACCGAAAGCATTTCGAGTGCGTCCAGAAATTTACGACCTGCTTCCAAACCGCCTTTTATCTCAAGACAAAACACACCACCACCTGCTTTCATTTGCTTTTTGGCAATATCATACTGCGGATGGCCCGGTAAAAACGGGTATTTAACCCAGGCCACATTTGGATTGCTTTGCAATGTTTCAGCTATTTTGAGTGCATTTTCGCAATGACGCTGCATACGTACATCCAAAGTCTCCAGACTTTTACTGAGCACCCATGCGTTAAATGGTGACATAGACGGACCGGTGTTCCTGCAGAACAGATATATATCTTTTACCAGATCCGAACGTCCCACAATAACACCTCCTAATACCCTACCCTGCCCGTCAATCCATTTAGTGGCCGAGTGCACAACTAAATCCGCGCCGAAATCAATTGGTCTTTGCAGCAATGGCGTCGCAAAGCAATTATCTACATTCAGTATTAGTCCGTGTTTTTTAGAAAACTGGCCTATCCATTCCAGGTCAAGTATCTCTAACTGTGGATTGGTAGGTGTTTCCAGGTAAACCATTTTGCTGTTGGGCTGCACCGCAGCTTCCCATGCAGCATTATCGCCTGCCGGAACAAGCGTGCTGCTAATACCATACCTTGAAAGATACTTGGTCACCATAGTGTATGTGCTCCCAAAAACTGAGCTGCAGCAAATCAGGTGATCGCCTTGTTTTAACAAGGCAAACATAGATGAGAAGATCGCGCTCATACCTGTTGAAGTTGCAAAACCTGCTTCAGCACCTTCAAGCGCGCACATTTTTGCAATAAACTCATCAACATTCGGGTTACTGAAACGACTGTAGATATTATCATCCGTTTCATCTGCAAAAGCAGCACGCATAGCTTCAGCTTCATCAAAAGTAAAGCTGCTGGTAATATATAAAGGGGTTGAGTGCTCTTGCTGTTCGGTTCTTGGGGTTTGAATACGTATAGCCTGGGTAACCGGATCTGATTTTCTGGACATGGTATTATGTGAATGTAATAGAAGAATGTATTATATAGCAGGGTGTACAACAACCTGCGTAGATATTTTTGCACCTGCGGCCTTCAAAGTAGCTGCCACAGAGCAATATTTATTGATAGACAAATCAACCGCACGGCTTGCCTTATCAGGATCAATATCACCGTACAATTGGAACTTGACATGGATAGTTTGCCATAGTGACGGTTCTTTGCCTTTTTCCCGTTCGCCGCTTATCGTCATTTTATAATCAACCACATCCTGGCGTTGTTTCTTTAAAATGCTGATCACATCAATAGCAGAGCACCCGCCTAAAGCCATTAAAAGGCTTTGCATAGGACGAACGCCGTAGTTTAAACCACCGCTTTCGGGGCTGCTGTCCATTTTAATAGTGTGGCCGTTCTCATCTGTGGCCTCAAAGCCAAAATCACCATGTACACGCGAAAGTTGTATAGTAGGCATGTTTTTATAAATATTAAGGGTGCAAAGTTATCAATTTTACGCAGGAATGTTACTTTGCACGAACAAATCTGACGTTTGGTAAATAAAACTTTAAACTTGGGTTAATAAGAAAAATACTTTTAATAATCTTTTTTACGGGTTCTGTTACAATAGGTTTTGTTCAACAGAATTTATTATTCGGAGGAATATTTCACTGAAAGAGGTTCAACGATCTTTAACAGGTATCACCAGTTTCAAACCCGACCATATTTCATCCACTGCGCATACTTTGATATCTACCAATCCGGTTCGTAGAGCGAAATCCCGGACAATATTTTCAGTAATATCTGTTTCTACTTTTGATGCCTTTTTTGGCCATGATACCCAGATTATGCCGTTGGACTTGATTCTATTCTTCAGGTCAGGAAGAGTCTTTTTATATTCATCCGCGTTTTTTGTAAAAAAATGAATGAAGTCTATTTTTACATCTTCTTTGTTTTCAAAATATAAATCGGCAGGCAGATCTGTAAAAAGGCATAAGTAATATTCCGGCGCATTTATAAGATTGACTTTAAAACCAGCCTTTATACCCAGCTTTTTAGCAAGGGGCGTACCTGAGTATCCTGAAGTTGTTGTAATCTCCATATTGCCCGTAAGGCTGCTTAAATTTACCAGGTTTTAATTAACCGGTTCATTTAACCTGATTTGATTTAAATGATGTTGTATATGATCCAAATAATCCTGTGCCAGCCATTCTACTGTATGTAAGCTCACTTCCTTTTTGCTGCTATCACATTTTGCCTGCAACCTGTCTGATGGGTAATGATCCAGTACATGTATGATCTGCAAGTTTAATAGCTTCCATAATTGCAGCAGTTGATCTATATCTATATCCTGGTAATGCTGAGCCTGCACCCATTCATCCTGTTCATATATCAGTTTAAAATTTTCTTCATAAGTGCATCGTACAAAACGCTGCAGGTTGATCATTGCACTGTCGCACAAATGTCCAATAATTTCCTTTTTCGACCATTTACCAGGTGACGGCCTGGTATCCCAATCAACCAGTTGATTATTGGCGCCGGCAGCTGCTTTTGAGAACTGATAAATTGCTGTTAAGATATTTTTGGCCACTTGCTTCATAAACATAATAGGGATATGTTGAATTAAATATAGCAATGTTCTGAGGTGAATGCTTAAACTTTTTATAAAAAACTGCTACCTTCAAAGCTTTAATCAGCAGCATGGCTCTTAACTATATCTGGATCGCTTTTTTTCTTATTGCGTTTGTTATTGCTTTTATAAAATTGATTTTCCTGGGCGATACGGAGGCATTCAAATCAATCGTCGACAGTCTGTTCAGTTCATCCCAAACAGCTGTGATGGATATAGCGTTACCCCTGATCGGTGCGATGACATTCTGGCTTGGAATTATGAAGATAGGTGAAAAAGCAGGAGCTATTAATTTTCTATCCCGGATCGTGGGGCCATTCTTTCGCCGGATATTTCCAGAAATACCTAAAGATCATCCTGCTTTGGGAAATATTTTGATGAGTTTTTCTGCAAACTTGCTTGGCCTTTTAAATGCAGCTACCCCTTTGGGCTTAAAAGCGATGGATAGTATGCAGGAGATAAATGAAGATAAAGAAACCGCAAGCAATGCGCAGATCATGTTCCTGGTATTGCTTACTTCCGGTATGCAACTACTGCCTGTTGCTATTATTGCACAACGGGCCATACTTCATGCCAAAGATCCTACTGATATATTTATCCCTTGTATTATAGCTACTTATGTATCAGCTGTGATAGGGATGATAGCGGTAGCAATTCGCCAAAGAATTAATTTATTTGATAAAGTAATCATTGCCTGGCTTGGTGGAGTAAGTTTATTTATTACCCTTATGGTTTGGTTTTTTACGACACATCTTACTAAAGAACAGATAAGCACATTCTCAAAAATTACCAGTAACTTATTGCTATTTGCTATACCAGTGGTGTTTATATTAGGAGGCCTGCTAAAAAAGGTAAATGTTTTTGAGGCGTTTATAGATGGTGCAAAAGGTGGTTTCGATACCTGCATCAAAATAATCCCTTATTTGGTCGCAATGCTGGTGGGTATTGCTGTATTCCGCAGTTGCGGCGCCCTGGGATATATGAACGATGGATTGAGATGGGCAGTAAACGGTCTGGGCCTGGATACTCGTTTTGTAGATGCTATGCCTGTCGCTTATATGAAACCACTCAGCGGTTCCGGATCACGGGCAATGATGATCACTACTATGCAGGCCTTTGGTCCGGATAGTTTTGCGGGTCGCTTAGGATGTGTTTTTAATGGATCTGCTGATACTACTTTTTATATTGTCGCCCTCTATTTTGGCTCTGTCGGAATCAGGAAATTTCGGTACTCAATCCCATACGGTTTGATTGCGGATCTGGCCGGAATCATAGCGGCAATTTTTGTGACCTATCTCTTTTTTGGTTGATTTATTTTAATTGTAACAGGTTTGTTACTTCATACCCGCTGATTAACTACCAGTTAATCAAAGCCTTTTTGCTGTCTTTTTAAATCGGCAAAATACAGCCAAAACACCGCAACCCGGCCCTATATATTTCGTATAAAGGTAAACGTTCGTTCTACTTAATTAAAACCTGCATTTTCTAAAAGGCAGGTTTTACTGCTAAAAAGGTAAATGAACAACTGTTAGGCATACCCTTACAATTAAACCCGAGAACGTGTATGGATAATACCTTTACAAAGAAATTATTCTTTTTAGCAATTTTCACCTTGTTCATTATAACGGGTGTATTTGCGCAGACTATAACAGTCGGCACTGTTGATCCGGGACCATATGGCCAGGGCTCATCAATTGCTGTTCCCATCAATGTTAATACTTCAGGTGGATGTGTTAATTCAGGGAATACTTATAATGTATACTTATCTGATGCCTCAGGCAATTTTACGCCAGGTACTTTAATAGGAAGTTATACTGGTGTATATGCCACTTTTGTTAATGGAGTTATACCTAATGGAACTCCGGCAGGTGCTGGTTATAAAGTGGAGGTTAAATCAACCAATCCGGCAGTGACAAGTACCGTATCAGCAGCATTTTCTATTTCAGGTAATCCCGGTGTTACAGCTTCACTCACGACGTCAGAAACAGTTTCCGCAGGCGTATTTGGGCGATGCGTTGGCAGTACAGCAGCTTATTCATTTACGTCCAGCGCCGGAGGTACAGTTACAGCCAGTTTTTTCAATGAGAGCACACAAGCGTATGAATCCTCTAATGTTTCCATTCCGGGGAACTTTACTCCGGCAACGACTAATTACACGGTAACAGGAAAATCTGTTAACGGAAGCGGAACAGTTGGTACTTTCGATTACCAGCTTGTCAATAATGTCGTAGTTAACCCATTTAGTCCATTCGGAACGCCATTTGTTTGTATACCGGCGGGAGGAACCGGTGATCTGCAATTTATAATGCCAATAACGGGCCCCGGAGGTATAATCAACAATTACCCCGGAACTACCTATACAGTGAACTGGGGAGACGGGACAAGTACTACTTTTACCTATTGCCAGATAGTTGCCCTTGGAGGTATTTTAATACATACTTATACCCTGCCGTCTTGCGGCCAAACATCAACAGGTGGTGCAACAAATTCATTAACTGTTGTAAGCCATGCTGTTAGCCCCTACTGCGGTGAGGTTGCTTCGGCTGCTACCACCTCAGCAAAAGTTATCATTACCCCAATAACGTCATTCGCTGCGCCAACAGTAGCTTGCGTTGGAACTGCACTTACTATTCCCAACACATCCGATCCGGGACCCGACTACAGCACAGGTGCGGCCTCAACATGCGCCGTTAATGCCAATGCCAAATATGACTGGACACTGGATGGTGTCGCTGTTGCAGGGTATCAGGGTGTTCCGCTTAGCAAGTCATTTATTTTCCCTGCTACTACTACGCATGGCAACCATACCTTAACGCTTCACGCTGAAACGCCGGCCATCGGGTGCGCATCAACTGATTATACACAAATAATTTGCTTTGAGGATCCACCACAACCGGTTTTTACGATGCCAACCCCGTTGTGTGTAACCGGTGGCCCGGTATCCCCAACCAATACCTCTATCGTTGATAATACCTGTGCCGTTCCGCAGTATATCTGGACAGTTACTGGCCCGGGCACAGTTACTTATGCAGGTGGAACCAGTGCCAATAGCGCAATTCCGCAATTCGTGTTCCCGGTTCCCGGTTTTTATACTGTGAAATTAGGCATAAGCTCATCAGGTTGTGGTGTGATAAATGCAGCGCCGCAAACAATTGCGGTGGATGCCGCTCCAACCACCAGTATGTCTCCGGATGCAACTATTTGCGGTAGTAACCTCACATTCACCTTTGATCCGAGCCAGACAATAACGAAAACAGTTGTTTCCGGTACTACACTGCCAACGCCTACAACTTTTAGCTGGGTAATCACAGGGGGCGCATATAGCTTTCTTGGTGGTACAAGCGCTACCAGTCAATATCCTCAAATATTATTCGCAGACTATGCTACTTATACCATTCAGGTAACCAATACTAACTCCTGCGGAAGTTCAACTGCGTCACAAACGCTCACGTTCGTTCAGGCGCCAACTGTAAGTGCAGGCCCTGATCAACCCGTATGCGCCAGCAACCCGGCTACTACATTAGCTGCAACAGTAACCGGTAGCTATACCAGTTATCAATGGGTTGGTGGTACAGGAGCTTTTGCACCCGATAGAAATACAATAAATGCAGTTTACACACCTTCTGCCTCAGAGATCACAGCCGGTACAGTTACTCTGACTTTCCAGGTGAATACAGCATTACCGTCACCTTGTAATAAGGTTACCGATAACATGAAGATAACCATTACGCCTACAGCTTTTATTACAAGTCCGCCGACGGCATCCGTATGTTCAGGACAGGCGCTTAGTTATATCATAACGGCCAACAATGCACTGGCCACTTTTACCTGGACAGCATCTGTAACATCGGGAACAGCTACAGGCTTTACAGCTTCAGGCAGCGGCCCTAACATAACTGATGTACTTACTAATAGTGGTACAACTGATGCTGTTGTTGCGTATGATATATTACCAACAATCAATTCTTGTCCGGGTACTCCATTTACGCTGAATGTTGCAGTGCATCCATTACCAAGTATTACCGCTGCACCTGTATTGTCTCCAATTTGTAATAACCAACCGGCAAATATTTTATTAAACTCCAACGTCAGCGGTACAAGCTATACCTGGACCAGCGCAGCCGGAGCGGGTATTACAGGTAATACCAACCAGGCTACAGCACTAGTTACAAGTAGTATACAAGATATCCTGGTTAATTCAGGTACTACGCCAGCATCTGTTACTTACACTGTTACACCTTATAATGGCACCTGCCCCGGTACCCCGGTAGTTACTTCAATTACGGTTGAACCGTCTGCCGTTATTTCAAATGCAGGCCCGGATCAGGAGTTGTGTAATACAACGTCTGCAACATTAAATGCCAATAATCCGTCACCACAAACAGGGCTATGGACACAAACAAGCGGGCCAGCAGGTCCTGCTTTCTCAGCCAATAATGATCCTCATGCTACAGTTACAGGATTAGTTCCGGGGAACGTTTATCAATTTCAATGGGCAATTACAGGTTCTGCAAGTTGTCCCCCCAGCACCAGTACGGTAAACATTACTATTGATAATCCACCGGTTGGTGGTACTGCAACTGCAAATCCTACACAAGTATGTGCAGGCAGTGGAAGTACGATCACACTTGCCGGACAATCGGGTACAATAGTAGAGTGGCAATCTTCAACAGATGGAACAAACTGGACGTCAATTGTTAATACAACAGCTACGCTGACAATTCCAAGCTTAACACAAACCACACAATATCGTGCATTGATACATAACGGAGCTTCTTGCCCCGATACCTATTCGACCATTGCTACGGTAACGGTTGATCAGCCGCCTACGGTTTCTGTTGCAGGCCCGGCAGATGAAGTATGTAATGCAACTGCATATACATTGCAGGGAAATACTCCAACAGTAGGTACCGATAAATGGACGCAGGTGTCAGGTCCGGCAGGTGCTGCATTTGTAAATGACACAAATCCAACTACTACTGTTACCGGACTGGTACCGGGAACTTATCAATTCCAATGGACCATTACAGCAACGGCAACTTGCCCGGCAAGCAGCAGTACAGTAACCATTATTAATGATACCCCACCCTTCGGTGGAACGGCGACTCCTGTTCCTTCAGAAGTGTGTTTGGGTAGTAACAGTGTGATAACCCTCACAGGGCAAACTGGCAGTATAGTTGAATGGGAATCGTCAACGGATGGTGTTAATTGGATTTCTATCAGTAATACAACAACAACCCTTACCACTCCGGCGTTAACACAAACCACACAGTATCGCGCAAAACTTCATACAACTGCAATTTGTTCCGATGTGTATTCAACCGTAGCGACCGTGACTGTTGATCAGCCACCAACTACGGCTGTTGCCGGGGCACCTGACGAAATATGTAATACAACAGTTTACACATTACAGGGAAATACCCCAACTGTCGGTACTGGCCAATGGACGCAAATTGCAGGTCCCGCTGGCGCAGTGTTTACTAACGATGCAAATCCGAATACCACTGTTACCGGACTATTAGTTGGTAGTATCTATCAATTCCAATGGACAATCACAGCGGCAGCAACTTGTCCGGTGAGCAGCAGTACGGTAACGATAACTGTTGACGCTCCACCGGTCGGCGGCACTGCAACTCCAAACCCTTCCGAAGTTTGTTTGGGTAGTGGCAGTGTAATCACGCTTGCAGGACAGTCTGGAACAATATTGGAGTGGCAATCTTCAACGGATGGTATTACTTGGTCATCGATCAATAACAATACAACAACACTTACAATTCCATCTTTAACACAAACCACGCAATACAGGGCTAAATTGCATACAACAGCTATATGTGCCGATGTATATTCAACTATTGCTACTGTAACCGTTGATTTGCCCCCTACTGCTTCAATAGCAGGACCGTCAGATGAAGTATGTAATGCAATCACTTACACGCTGCAGGGAAATACACCGGCAGTAGGTACCGGCAAATGGACCCAGGTGTCAGGCCCGGCAGGCGCTTCATTTGTGAATGATACCAATCCAACCACTGCTGTAAACGGTCTTGTACCCGGAACATATCAATTCCAATGGACCATTACTGCTGCTGCGACTTGTCCGGCAAGCAGTAGTTTAGTAACTATTATTATTGACAGCCCACCTGTAGGAGGAACGGCAACCGCTACCCCTTCGGAAGTGTGTTTGGGCAGCAACAGTGTGATCACTCTTGCGGGGCAATTAGGTTCTGTAGTACAATGGGAATCTTCAACCGACGGATTTAACTGGACATTGATTAATAATACAACAACAACACTTACAACCACTGCTTTAACGCAAACCACGCAATACAGGGCTAAATTGCATAATACCATTACATGCCCTGATGTATATTCAACAATTGCTATTGTAACTGTTGATACGCCACCAACCATTGCCGTTGCAGGTCCGCCTGATGAAATATGTAATACATCAATTTATACATTACAAGGTAATACGCCTACTGTGGGTGTTGGCAAATGGACGCAGATTGCAGGCCCGGCAGGTGCAACATTTACCAATGATGCTAACCCGCACACAACTGTTACCGGGCTTTTAGCAGGTAATACTTACCAATTCCAATGGACGATTACCGCAGCTGTAACTTGTCCGTCAAGCAGTAGTACAGTAACTATTAAAGTTGATAACCCACCTGTTGGTGGTACTGCAACTCCAAACCCTGCCGAAGTTTGTCTGGGTAGTGGTAGTGTGATCACACTTGCCGGACAATCAGGTACAATTCTAGAGTGGCAATCTTCAACCGATGGCGGCGTTAACTGGTTATCGATAAATAACACTACCACGACGCTCTCAATAGCATCTTTAACACAAACCACACAATATCGCGCAAAATTGCATACGACTGCTGTTTGTTTTGATGCGTATTCGACCATAGCAACGGTTATTGTAGACCAGCCTCCGACAGCCTCGGTTGCAGGTCCGCCAGATGAAGTATGTAATACAACAGTTTACACCTTACAGGGAAATACTCCAACTGTTGGGGCCGGTAAATGGACCCAGCTATCGGGGCCTGCAGGTGCTTCTTTCATCAATGACACCTATGCGAATACAACTGTTACCGGACTTGTACCCGGAACATACCAATTTCAATGGACCATTACTGCTTCGGCCAACTGTCCGGCCAGCACCAGTACGGTAACTATTAAAGTGGATACTCCACCAGTTGGTGGTATCGCAACTGCTAACCCGACAGAAGTTTGTTTGGGCAGTAATAGTGTAATTACACTTACAGGGCAAACCGGTAACATAATACAATGGGAATCCTCAAAAGATGGTATAAATTGGGTTACAATTAATAATACAACAGCAACCCTTAACACCCCTGCTTTAACGCAGACAACGCAATACCGGGCCAAGCTGCATACAACAACTGTTTGTCCGGATGTTTATTCAACCATCGCTACCGTAACTGTTGATCAGCCGCCGACCACTGCCGTTGCCGGCCCACCCGATGAAATATGTAATACCACTGCTTATACTTTACAAGGTAACACGCCAACCGTTGGGGCCGGTAAATGGACCCAGGTTTCAGGCCCTCCCGGATTAACTTTTACGAATGATGCTAATCCGAATACAACTGTGAACGGACTTGTACCGGGAACCTATATATTTCAGTGGACGATCACCGCTACAGCAAGCTGTCCTGTTAGCAGCAGCACAGTAACCATTAAAGTTGATAGTCCGCCACTTGGTGGTACCGCAACCCCTACCCCTGCTGAAGTTTGTTTGGGTAGCGGCAGCCAGATAACGCTTGCCGGTTATTTTGGTACCATAGTGGAATGGGAATCTTCTGCAGATGGTGTTTTCTGGCAGACTATACCGAACTCGGGCAACAATCCTATATTACAAATTGCTTCCTTAACGCAGACAACGCAATACAGGGCTAAGTTGCACACTAATATTATTTGCCAGGATGTTTATTCAACTGTGGCCACGGTAACTGTTGATCAGCCGCCTATTGCCGCCAATGCAGGCCCAAACACAGAGATATGTAATTCAACCAACTATAAATTACAAGGGAATAACCCATCACCCGGAACAGGTAAATGGACGGTAATTATTGGTTCTGGTGTTACATTTGATAATGATACAGATCCGACTGCCATAGTAAGTGGTTTGATTCCGGGAAATTCTTATCAGTTCCGCTGGACGATAACCAATTCTCCTGTATGTCCATCCACCACAGCTGATGTGACTATCAAGGATGACCTTCCTCCGGTAGGTGGTACAACTTCAAACCCGGCTACAGTATGTTCGGGGGATAATGTCGGCCAGGTATTCCTTTCAGGTTATGCAGGTAATGTTAAAGAATGGCAATCATCCGTAGATAACGGAGCGACATGGCAAACGATAAATAATGCCGGTACCACAACTACTTTGAACTACGCGCAACTGACGCAGACCACCCAATTCAGGGCTGGTGTGATAAATAGTGGCGTGTGTGATGAAGTATTTTCAACACCAGTCACTATTACTGTTAACCCTGTAACGCCGATAGCTGACGCAGGGCCAAACCATGATATATGTAACGAAACCGTTATTACGATGAATGCTAATAACCCTGCGCCATTCGCAGGTATGTGGACTCAAACAGCAGGGCCGGCAGTAACTATCGTAAACCCTAATTTATACAATACTCAAGTCTTAGGTTTGTCTAAAGGTAATTCATATACCTTCAAATGGATCATAACGGGAATTGCACCGTGCCCAAATACTGAATCTTCGATAACTATTAATTCGTTTGAAGATGTGATCCCAAGTTTCACGATGGATAAAAACACCAATTGCGGCGCACTAACGGTAAACTTTACCAATACTTCTACTCCGTCTCCTGTTGGTACGTTTGTATGGGATTTTGGGGACGGTACGCCAACGATTACTGCTATAAATCCTCCGCCCCACGTTTTTGCACCATCTCCAAGCGGGGCGCCAATAACTTATACCATTAAGATGACCCCAATCAGTAATTGCGGTTCAAAAACACCTTATACAGATCAGGTAACTATCAGTCCGTCAACACCGGTAGCAGCCCTTGTGCCCAATCAGTCAAATGCATGCGGTACGTTTACTTTGACTGCTAAAAACTTATCGCCTGGCGATAATGCTCAGTATGATTTTTATCTGAAAGATGCGAATGGCAACATTGTGCAGCATTTAACTTTTCCTGATAAAAGGGATGCTGTATTCCAGCAAATTATCCCAACAGTACCTGCCGACTATACGGTATATGTTGTGGCTACCGATAAATGCGGTAACCAGGGCACTTCACCAGTACAGATCATATCAGTTTCTCCATCAACAATAGTATCACAAGTACAAATTAAGGGTGATGTAAATTCGGTTTGTTTAGGAAGCCCGGTAACATTCCAGAATATATCAACTGGTGGTGACAGGTTTACAATAACTGTTTATGACGCTAATAAAAATGTCATACTAACCCTGCCTGCCGGAACCAGCGATATGAATTATACACCAACAGCCGTCGGTACTTATTATGTATCGATAACAGCCGGCAATGATGGTTGCGGTGATGCGCCTGTATCAGCATTGAAACAGTTTACGGTTTCTCCTACTCCTAACCCAAGCTTTACCTACGCAGCAGATCAGAATTTCAATGTAACGTTTAATAATACGACACCAGGCCTGGATGGCATCCCCGCCTCATCGATCACTTATAAATGGGATTTTGGAGACGGATCGTCATTTGATTCCTCGTATATACCGTCTACTCATCACTTTGATGTTAGCAGACAGCCATTTACCGTTACTTTGACCGCAACAACACCCGGAACTGAGTGCTCTGCAATTACACAGCAAACCATAAATATTAAATTTCAAGGCAACTTATTTTTGCCAAATGCGTTTATTCCGGCTAGCTCAAATAAAAACTTAAATACTTTTATCGCAAAGGGCTTTGGACTTAAAACATGGCGCATGCAGATATTTAATAATTTTGGCCAGCTGGTTTGGGAAACTACCAAGCTCGATAACGACGGCGCACCGCTTGAAGGATGGGATGGTACCTATAAGGGCCGGATAGTTGAACAGGGCGTTTACATATGGCAAATTACAGCTACACTTTTAAATGGAGAAGAGTGGAAAGGGATGTCATATCATAATTCAGCACCAAGCAAGACCGGAGCAATACATTTAATAAGATAATACAAGGCAGGTGATGAATAATTTGGTTATGCGATGGGGTTTGCTTCTTATAATGCTATTGAAAGGCTTTACAGGCTTTGCTCAGGACCATCTTTATTCCCAGTTTTTCAACTCACCGCTATATCTGAATCCTGCACTTACCGGTCAGTTTAAAGCTGACCTGCGTATGAATCTGATCTATCGTAACCAGTGGACAGCAGTTCCAGGCACATTATCTTATGTTACAGGATCTATAGATTGGAATGTACCCCGGTTCGGGGGTGGTATCGGCCTGTTATTTAGCCGTAGCAGTGAAGGCACAGCCTATCTTGACAAGACCAACCTGTCCGGCTTATATTCTTATAGTGTAGGCTCCGAGGATTTTGTTCTTTCTTTTGGTCTGCAAGCCGGTTTCACTAACCGTAAGATTGATTACAGCAAACTTATCTTTGATGATCAGATAGATCCCGGGCTTGGTATAATCCCCGGGTCAGTCTCATCAGCAACAGATTTACCTTTCAATAATAAATTTTATTTTGATACCGGTATAGGAACAAACCTGGTTATTGGCGAATTTAACATTGGCCTTGCTTTGCAGCATATTAATCAGCCTAACGAATCTTTCACCGGGATGCCTGCTAAATTACCCATGCGTATAAATACCAATATCAGCTACCGTCTTGATCTGGACCCGTATCAGAATATGGATGATGATGATAAAACGTATGTAATACCTTCAGTTGTTTATTACAAACAGGACCAGTTTCAATCCTATAGTATTGGCATGCAATATAAACGGCGCGGTGTCAATGTCGGACTTTCTTATCGTAGCGGTGCAAAAACAGGTCCCAGTGCTATTGTTTTATCTCTTATATTTGATGTGTTTATTAATCGGGAAGGCGGTGAGAAGCTGCGGTTGGGCTTTAGCCACGACGCAGCTGCACAGGGTCTTACCTATGGTAACACGGCCGGTAGTACCGAAGGAAGTATAGGATATGAAACAACCTTACCTTCAAGCGGTGATGGGTCGTCGTCACCACGTTTTGAAGGCGCAAGGCGCTGCTATGAATTTTATTAATGTCAAAAAGCTATATAAATTATAAAGAGCATAAGAAGAAGTTTGCACTTAAACTGGTCATATTTTTGATCGTATTGGCAATTATTTTTTCGGTAGCTTTAATAAGACTTGCCAATACCGGCACAAGTACAGAAATAGTGAACAACCCGCCCAAGAACGAGGACGTTTACACTATGGCCAAAGAATTTGTAAAGCCCGGTATACAATCATCAAGTATAAGCTTTCCAGAAACGGGATACCAATTTGCCCAGACGACAGATTCTACGTATACCATAAAATCCTACCTGGAATCAAAAAACGAATCAGGTGAAAAAAGCGTGACCTCTTTTGTGATTACATTACAATTTTTTGGTGGGGACCCCAGAAATAAGAAAAGCTGGAAAATGGTTAACCTGATCAAAAACTGATAACAATATTTAATAAAAAAAGCACCCCGGAACCTACCGGGATGCTTCAATCACTCTAAAACAATCACCTCTAAATTAGAAGTATCTTTAAATAATTATTTATATATGGGATAATTACTGACCAAATAAATTAATTAGTCAAATATACCTAATTAAGTTAGCGTTAAATTAATGTTGATTGATTTTTACCCCTACGTGACAGTAGCTCAATACATTAGACCTTTAATGAATATATCGATCAGCATCAGGCGTTTGTGGTGAATTTCTTCCAGGTGTTCTTTACGCGGGAAACTATTTTTTTTATTGTACCCGGCCGAACCTACTCTTACTCCGTGTAATGCATCAAGAAGCAAATCCACGATCTCTCGCGGATTATCTACAGGTTTTATTTTACCACGGGCAGCTTCGGCGACTATTGCGTTACCCAGCAGGTCCATCTCAGCCTGGCGTATAT
>Ga0307517_10007642_pt1 | contig 15713 bp, 13 predicted proteins | sample 23_EM_MG_FD_194515 | JGI IMG/M metagenome (GOLD analysis project Ga0307517, IMG submission 194515) | Populus trichocarpa ectomycorrhiza microbial communities from riparian zone in the Pacific Northwest, United States - 23_EM | ecosystem: Host-associated > Plants > Roots > Unclassified | place...
CCCCCCCCGCCGCCCCCCCCCCCCCCCCCCCCCCCCCCCCCCCCCCCCCCCCCCCAAGGTCGAGTCTCTTGTTTCTCGGGTATTAGGCAGGGCGATTTCGAGCAATATAAATCATCGGAAGGAGCAATGGTGGTGAGATGACCGACTGAAGACTGCTCCTGAAGCACGATCCTGCATCTATCCACAGCACGGCTCTCTGCATCTCGCCGGAGATGCATCTACCGGTTGCAATCACACCGGGCCAGCCATAGAACAGGGCATCACAGACTCACAGCACATCACCCACACCCACACCACACAGCACCACGCCAAAGTCGAGCACAACATCCAGAAGCGGGTCCAACTCCTTCTATCACGCCCATGCCAATTCATTTATCCTGAATTTATTCAGCCCTGTTTTATTTATATACCGTACCCCACCCTTCCCCTTCCGCAGGCGTAGAGACATTACAATAATAGTGGAAAAGAGGAAAGTACTGTCACATGAGGCAGGTAAGAAGTAAAGCGACAAAACGTAAATACAAATGTCCAAACACCTCCAATGATAATATCCCCCCGTTTTGGAAACAGAAATGCATACGACACCCAAACTATAATGTTAAAAGCATAGGGGAACTACAAAGGCTTTTTTTCTCTTTTCTTCTCAAAAACGGATATCCCACCGCCACCGCCGCGATGACGAACGCGCAAAGGTTTGTCATCTACTTCTCATTCCCATAACCACCGCTATCATCATCATCCGGCTCGCTGCTCTCCGTTTCATCATCCCTCTCTCCACTCACACTCCCGGGACTGTGCCCACCGCCGACGGCTCCATCCCTGCCCGCAATAACACGGGACTTGCGCCTAGGGGCTTCATACGCAAGAGCGGTTTTGACTCTCTTCCGCTTCCCTAAGTTTCCGTTCTGTGCGGCAATAAACTCTTCCTCTTTGGTTGTCTTTGGTTCGGCTTCGGTCAATGAGACGGAGATCGGTGTTTTGTACGTCTTTCCACGGACCCGGGGTCTTCCATGGTCCGTTTCAACGGAAGACCTATTATCGTTGTAAGCTGGGCTTGTAGAGGTCGGTGGCAGGTGATGCTGCACTAGCCGGGTCGGAAATACAGAAAACATAGGGGTAGAGTCGAAGCGCATTACAGCGGGCGCGGAATGCTTCGCACCGCCGGAAGTCTTAGACAGGGCTTGAAAAGCGTTCGAATGATAATTGTGCCCGCGATCGGAAGCTGCGCCCACAGCAGCATCTTCGGCTTCGGAATGTTCGACCGCGCTAAGAGTCGGGGTCTCCGGGTTGGCCGACAAAGACTCACCATGACCAAGAGGGTTAGCTGCGTTTGAAGTAGTCTCAACTTTCAACCCCGATCCACGTCCAGGCCTACCCGGCCCACGGGTTCCCCTCGCCCTTCCACGTGCTCTACCTCTTCCACGAGACCTCGGCCTGCCCCTCCCAACACCTTCATAATCTCCAGGATTGCTCTCGGCTGAATCGTAAACCGGAGACTCCGATCGCTGCCCACCGACCCCCCCATTCACAAGCGACATGAATGAGTCGCTTTGCCTAGTGTGCTTGTCGGGATAAAATCTGGTTGGCGAGACCGGTTCGGATTGCGTCATGGCAGGCACCAACGATGATGGGCCCGGGCGACCGTAGAAATCCCGCTGTGTGGATGCTAGGTTCGATTCCTGCGAGACAATATTAAGGTACTCAGCAAGCCGCGCACCGCGAAACTTTATCTTTAGACAATTCGGTGGCGACCTCACCAAGGTGCCACTAATACTACTAGGTGGTGTTCTGTTAGGGTCTACCTTTGGCTTTTCGCCCACTCTCGGGCGCGCAACATTATCTGCAGAATGCGTTCGTGATAACGCCTGGGCCGTAGCTTGATCTTTGGCAGCAGCAGAGAGAAATAAAGCCGACGGAGCGTTCTTCGGTGGTCTCCCGGGCCTCTTCTTTTGGGGGGTGGCAGAGGCGGGCGGCGGAGCAGAACCAGCTCTGAGTTGTTCTAGTGACTCCCCGCTCTTTTCTTTGTCAGCGGCGGGCTTCCGGCGCCTAGTCGCCTTCGGCTGAATAGTCTGGACTCGCTGATCAATGTGCTCATATCCGGGAAATAGCACCATTTCAAGGGCCTTTTGGCGACTGCGCAATTCCCGCCCTCTAATAGAATACTTGCCAGCTTGCTGTTCATCCGCATTCTGTTTCCCACGCTTGTCAATAGCGGGATCGTAAGAAAACCCATAAAGTTCAGCCTCCTTCTTGTCCTCCCAGACAACTGGATCCTCTAGGTCCAATGGATTGCGGGCAACCCTGGTCTTTCTCTTCTGACGCCCCCTAACGGGTCTGCCAACAGCTGCTCTTTCCCCATCAGGGGTACTTGCCTCCTTACGCTTGATAATCTCATCAATCATCAAATATTCCACCTGCATGTCAGCCAGAGCTTCAACAATTTTCTCCTCCACAAGAAACTTCTCCGGCGGGGTTTTCGAATTTTCCAGATACTCTTGAAATGCAGAGACTGGGGTGACCGGAATAAACAGTATATCCTCAACAGACTTTCCCTCCGGGAGCCGGCCGGCTGTGAGAGCCGACCTCCGAATCTCAATTTCCTTGTCGAGATCTTCTGGTTTGATACTCAGGTAACCAGGTAGCGCCCCAGCCAGCTTGCACCATACCTCACCCGCCCCAGATGTTGTGGGTACTGTCTTCTGGATTACCCCGTCAACTTCCTCCACCATCCTCTCGTCTCCATCAGCTGCGTAACCCTCCTCTTCCCCGTCAAGTTCCTCTCCTGCATAGCCCTCCTCACCTTCATCTTCCTCATCATAATCCCCATACTCATCCTCTTCCTCCATCTCCTCTTCGGAAACCAATGATTCATCCTGAACGTTTTTAGCGCAAAGTTCACGGTGTTTATCCGTGAATTCTTCGAGACTCATTCTGCGGTCGCCAGCGCTCTTTCTCTCAAGGCAGGCCAAGATTTGTTCCACGCTTATAGGACATGTCGGACAAGGGAATTTTTTAGACGACGCCCGATGCCCGGGGGAGCTCCTATGAAACACTCCAAGTTGGTAACCCCTCCCAATCCGCAAAATAATAAAGGATGTCATACCTCCCGCCCCTCGAAGAAATTTCGGAATGACTTCTTTTCCTTCCAATGGTAGATACTAGGTTATTCGGATTGAGCATTTGCAGTAGTACACTAGCGGCAGCATTAATCTCATCGGTAGTAACAGAATCCTACATAACATTAGTAAAAACACTGCATACGGTACTAAAAGGGAAAACCAACCGGATCTCGGTCTTCCAACTGAACCCTGATTTCAATCCGTTCGCGTGGGCTGGTGATTTTTGTAGGACTACCAATGCCACCGACTACAATTTCCGTATCCCGGCGTTCTTGCTTTGGAGACGGTGGCCCGTCCCGGACGACTAACCTTGTATTACCCTCACGTGACCCGGTGTTATTCTCCTTCACACATTTAGTACCAATCTAAGCCCGTAAAGTAGCAACGTGACATCACCGGCCATTCACCTTAATAGTATTGTCTCCCGTACCAGCATTTCTCCTCTCGCTTACATCCGCACAACTGGGCCCTAAAGATAGTCTGCGCCCGAAAGAAATATTCAAGATGTCCTTCTCGGAGGTCCCACTAGTTTTCGAACACTCAAGCCCTCGCGCCGGAGAAACCTGGCTTCCGGGGGAGGACTCACCGCCTATGCATTGTGCGAGGCGCGAGCCCGGAACCCCGTTGAGCGTAGTAGCGGGTGTCGACACTCCGGCTATTATGGGCGATGCTTGGCCAGAAAGAGTACTCTCAGTTGCATCATCGCCATTCTTTTGTAACTCAGCAAGCAATTGATTCGACGGAGATTCGGCAATTGCAAGATCGTTGGTTGCAACAGTTAGTAGTGAAGCACCTGACTGAGCAGGTACATCAGGCATATCTTCGTCTTGGGATTCCGGAGCCGCGGTAACACTCTGCTCGGCCTCCACACTAGAATCTCTGCTAACTCGCTCACCCCTTTCACCCTCATTAAACCCTCCCATAGCAGCTCCAAGTAAAAATGCTGCTGCCTCATCAACCGAAGACGCATCCACAGGTGTATCCGGCCGCCTGCCGGCTCCATGCGTATTTGTTGTGCCATTAAATAATGGTCCGAAGTCCTCTTCAAAGGCTCGATTGACTATCGGAGGGACAGAAGGGGGGGGGGAGGCAGGGGTAGGAATACCTTCGGTCGCAGCGGGTACTGGAGGACAAGGGTGGGGAAAGGCTCCCGACCCCGAACCCGCAGTACTCACCGGAGAACTAACAACATCACACCTTCTCTTCTCTTCCCGCTCCTTCTGTTTTTGACGGAGCTGTCTTTGCTTGTTCGGGCTGATATGAGGATTGCGCGTTTTCTTACGTCGCCTCTTAGCCGAAGCAGCATCGCAGCTTCTACTAGCGGAGGGTGAAGACAGTCTATCCCTACCATTGAGCGACGAGGTGTAAGAACCCTGGCCATCTGGCGAAGAATTGGTAGATAAAGGGCCGGGTAGGACAGCCCCTTCATCCTCATCCCTATGTCCATAATCATTATCATCATCTTGGCGATCTTCATCAAGATGCCCTTCATCCTTTTTATCAGCCTCATCAGTTAGAGACTCATCGTCATCGTCTCTGCTAAACAATTAGAAACACGGAATACGATATGTAATTTTTTTTTGCAAGAATAATAAAGATATACACACCGAACATCAAGAATAGGCGGCGGTGTCGCTATACGTTTAGTAGAATTTTCGGAGCTCCTCCAGCGGTCCGGGGGAGCCTCATCTCCGTGGTCTTTATCTTTACCATCATTCTCATCTTTCGCCTGTTTCCCCCGCGTCACCATCGGGCTGACCCCAGTAGTGGGACTTAGAGCCAAGCCCTCGCCTCTTTTTGGGGCGGATCTAGAAGATCTTCGCTGGCCTGTAGACCCCTGCTCAAGAGTCATGGGCAGTGGTTGTTGAGTCTCCAATAGTGAAGGTAATGTCAGACCCTTCCGCGAGCGAGTGGCTCTCGCAATGGCGGCAGGCGGAGGGGAATTAGAAGCTTCGGCCATTGATTTTGTCCTGCGACGTGCCATAACTATGTCGGTTGTAGAGACAAAAAGAAATAGAGCAGCTTTTAGATAAAGGAATACGAATTAGGGTTGAGAAGTGAGCAGTAAACTGAGGTGAAGGATGAAGTTTATGGGGATATTAAGAATGATGGGTTGAGGTTCCACAGCTTGTAAGGATGAGTAGGGAGTTGGAAAGTGAGACAAGCAAGGAAGTGTAACTTTGCAAGTAACGGGGGTGACGGGAGTTCAAAAAAAGGTAGCGATGGCGAAAGGGGAGCAAATAATGTGCAGCAAGTGGGGAGCGAGAAAGGGCAGTTGGGGATGAATAGTCTAACAGATTGGAAGATGAAGAAATAGAAGAGAAATAGCAGTAAAGGGAAGAGAGTACGCAAATCAGTGTTCGGTGTTTGTTCAAGTGCAGCAGCGGAAAGCGACGTAAGTCGACACCGAACAGTAAAAAGACCCGAGAGGGTTAAGCGGAGAAGGAGCACCACTGGAGAAAAAAAAAGAGGGATAGAAGTCTCGGCTTAAAAATCTGTTCTCAAGTGGGAGGAGCCTTCACAGAATAGGTAGGAAGTAACTCCAAGCCAAGAGAGCGTGAATAGTGTAGAGAACGGAGGAAGGGGAAAAAATAAAAGATTTAAGAAAAAGAGGCAGCGAGTTAGAGTTGTCGAGCGTTGCTCCAAGAGCAAGTCAATATCTCAAGGGTCAGGCTGCGCCAAACAATCAGCATATTAGTCAACGCGGGAGTAAATATCAAAATAGAGCTCGCTGGTGGAGAAGAAAAATGATAACCGTTATCGTTATACCAGTTTCTCCCAACGCTTCCGCCTCCTACTGAAAGGGAGAAATAAAAGAGCTCCGATCTCGAGGAATTCACAAAAGGGAGGCAGCTACTGTACCTTAAACCCAACGAAATCCCCGTAAGGCCACCGAGAACCAGCGACTTCCAATGGTTAGCGCAATCTGCACGCGTAGGATATTCCGGGGAAGCCAGAATAAACGGTCAAGCTACCCAAGAAAAGGAGTATAAATAGAAATAAAATAAAAACACAATATCACATGGAGCCGGAATTCACAGTTATCATTAAGAGCATTCATCGACATTCTGCAGCATAACGCGGCGATGACAGACAAGAAACAAGAACAAAAAAACGGGGGGGGGGGTCAGGAGAATGGCGGAAGAAATAAGGTACTCACTCAAAAAAAAGGACCGTAAAGAACTTTGATCTCACAAAAGTTCCCAAGTGAACATAAAAAACAATTATAAGAATAATAAACGACTCATGATATTATCAGTCCGTCGCTGAAGGGAATCAGTGAGTTGCAAAGGGAAAAGAGACACTTTTAGTATGATATCCCTGGGCCGGATCGGTGCTCCCAAGAATGCCAAGACCTGATCTTCTGCAAAAGAAGCGAATTCCGAACCACGGTTTGGCGCTTGATGGGGGTTAGTTTGAGGAAGAGCGCTGTGGTGGACCGAGTCAGGTATGATACGTTTAGAAGGAGAAGCCCTTCACCGAAACGATCTTGCTTCGATTGATGAAGGGCAAGAAGAAGAAGAAGAAGAAGAAGAAGAAGAAGCAAAAGATTGAGACGTACCGGTAATACCCCAAGTCTAAGTGCCAGCCAGGCGGATGTGACGGTCAGTAAAAGTTAGTCTTACTCACGGGTTGTCCGATTCGTCTCGTATCCCTCACGGCTGAACCAGGAATTGTCCCATTAAGTTACTTTAAACTAAAACGGCCGGTTGGAGGGATCCTCATGATTTAACACCGCCGGGTAACTCGTACTACCTACAACATCTCCGCCTTCACCTCATCTCCAGGGCTCTCTTTGCGCGATACCTTGCCAGACTCGAGCAAAAGATACGAATTAAAAACCTCACACCGGATAAACATCGCAATGGTACAAGGCAACAAGAAACTCTCCAAGCCCCTAGCCAAGCAGAGCAGCAGGCGGTATGATCCCCCCCCATTCACGGACAAGACAGATCCCACTAACACACCTCCGAAACCAGAACAAATTCCGGGATAACGAAAAGAGGCCACAAAACCATTGCCCCGAAGAAAGCCGTATTGGTGAGAGCCAATAACTTGAAGAAGGTACTCTACCTACGAAGACGAAGGGCGGGCCATGGTATCTAACCGATGGTTATGAATAGAAAGTAACAGCACAATTAACGGCGGGCACCGAGCGCAATCTTGCCGAACGGGCGGGGCATCTGGAAGTTTTAAAAGGTGGCAAGAAGGATAAGAAGGAGAAGGAGAAGGAGAAAGCAGGGGTATGATGCGGCATCTATGACGGAAGGAGGGTGGCATGGATGGAAGCCATTGAATTGCACGAGATGGCCGTTGGAGTTTTGATGAAAAAGTTTTCATTTTGCTCCTCTTCCCCCTTTTCCCCCGCTCTACGGGTTTGATACGTAATACATATTTTTAGAGAGATGGGTATGATATATCGTAGCTTTTATAGAGGCAGATACCTAAATGGTCGGATTTAGATTTGTGTTTCCCTGGTGCCCCGCGAAAAGAAGCGCAGTTCTGATCTAGCAACTCGAGTAGATGGGAAAGGAGGAAAAAGAAAAAAAAACCGGAAAAAAAACGGGTCCCCGATAAGCTTTCTTGCGCACCAGAGCACCGCCACCCTGCATCTTCGGTAGCTCCCGCAGCAACTGCGAGCCCGCACCCACCGTAACAGAATTTCACAACCCATTGCAGTAATGAGGCTCCCGCCATACCATAGTGAACCCACCCAACCTTGATCATAGGCCAAGAGTGTCCAAATTCTCGCAGAACTCTCGTATGGTTCCCTGAAAAAAGAAAATCCCGTCACTCGCGTGTGAATCCCATCTATGCAGCGCGCACACTCACTCGCCACCAAGCACGACAACACAACACAACACAACTCGAACCTTCCAAACTACACCTCGTCATACTACGCTACTAACTTCACAGAATCCCTGCAACCCTAGATTAAGAACTGTCCGATATAATGCACCCTGCGGCTGCCGTGCAAAATAAAAACACCTCCCTCACAATGACAGCACAAACGTGCCAGTATCAAAGGCAAATGATGTCGTCATATACATACCCTGCACACAAGTACGGTATTCCAGGGCGCCGGACCCTTTGCAGCTGGATACATAACCCATCATTCGGGTCCCTGGCTTCGCTAGTGGAGATCTGGGGGAAGGAGTATCGCAACGGAATTCATAAAGCTCTCGCTACACCAAAAATATACAGGTACTGTACATCAACATCCCCAAATAGAAGGCCCGCATTCGTGATCCTACGCAGCAAGCCGGGGTAGAACTCCCGATCCGCCCGTGGATTCCATCCCCTAATTCGACCCCCCTCCCATCTTAGATCCTGTACGTCCGGATGGAGTTGGGGGGGGGGGGGTATTCTAGCACCGTCCAGAACGTCAAAACCAGCCGCCGCGCCCACACAACATACAAACATCCACCAAATAAACGCGATCACCATCAAAACGATTCTAGGATGGAGAGAGAACTTTTACGTATCACCACCGCGCCTCGGCGTCTACCATACGTTTGTGTACTTGTACGATAATAGCTTAGGTTCGGAATTCCAAAACAGTGTCACGTTCCTGAATCCGTAGTTTATGATCTTATCTGTTCCACCAATGATGATGAACAGATGGGTGGGGCGAGTCGGGCTAGAATTTTTCGCACCCTTTCCAGTCGGGTTTCAAGAGGCTTTCGCTCTGGTAGTGGTGGGGGTGATAGGGCGATGGTAGCCGTCGGGACGTGTTTCGCTATGGTGATGCCAGTACGCGGTCGGGCACGTAAGCACTCAGACTACCATGAGAAGAGTGAAAAAACCGACCGACGGGAAAAAACAGCATACTGCACTTACTTCCAGGCGATCAGGGACGACCTCTAGGTCCGGTGTCATTGCACAAGCAAACCGGGTACCTGTGGTATCATCATATGAGGCTCGGATTAAGCTCGCACCATTAAAAGGCGAGCGCTGGAGGTAGGTGCTTTGACCCTCTGCTTGCTTGCACCGCCCTGTGTATAGCCCAGTCGCCGGTTCGGAGGAGGGTGGATGAATCAATGACGACGGAGGAGGGGTTTGGCTGCATCCTCTGCGCGAGAGGGGTTTCGGTGCTATACCGTAATAGAGAATTAAAGATCCGTCAAGATACCCCCATTCTAAAATGATGAGTGATGGATGATGGACAATGCCTATTCGTTGATCTGATTGACGATAACGTTGTGTTGTGTGTGAACATCGGTTTGTATTTAGGGATGGGTATTGGAGATGTTGAGATGGGCAAAAAAGGGGGGATTATGAATGCCGGTATGCGGGCCGAACCTCACACCACAGATCGACCAGCGCAAACAGAGAACGGCGATGGAACCCCCCCCCCAGAGATTTCGCGAAAACAGTGTTTTCCCCCACTCAAAGAATTCCCGTTAAATGGCAGAGAACCATCTCCTCACTCGCTTTCGCTACCCACGGCAGAGGGTTGGTTCACACTCAAACTTGGCCTTGCTATCTAAAAGGTCTTCGGACGATTTTGTGCCAAGATCGGTACTAATAAATGCGCGGCGTCCAGAGACTTCTGAAACAGCCAATCAGGTAGCGTAACAGGGAGCTGAGCCGCTCGAACACAACAACCCACATACGGAGGTAGTGAGATTTTTTTATATATATCATGGATTCATTGTTAAGGTATGTACCAGAACTTGTATGCAGCACTAGCTATGGTATAAAGAAAACATTAATTCCGACAACAGCCCATTTTACCTCTTCATGGAACAAATATGTACTCCCAAGACCCTGTAGTAGGAGCCTAACCGCACATCTTACCCCAAGGAATAAAAGCTTCTCCACCAACATCCCTCAGCCGTGTTTAGGAAAACAATGAAAGCTAAGCTAAACTTAAGAGAAAAACCCCCAAACTGAGGAACTGTAAGCTTGAAAGCATAAGAAAACCCTGCTGTAGAATCCCCTAAAACAACAAGAATGTTTGCAAAATAAATGCAGTACAAGGAAGCAAGAATGGGCAATCACTAAATAGATAACTATGAAGACAAGCAAACATAGGGGCAGCATAAACCATCAACATGCAGTGGAGGAGGTCATTTCTTCTTCCGAAAGTGTTGGACACCATTCAAGAACGTGATGCAATACAGTGAATGAACCTACCCGCTAGCTGTGCAGTAATCGGAACGCAGGAGGAGGCAGGGCACTAAGGTACTGGCTTATGGAGAGGGCAAAGCAGTAAGGTGCCAGCTAAGGAGCGAAGATAGTAGCTGTAACATTTCTTTATTAGTTTCAGTAGACTGAAACCTCTAATAAATCATATTGACTTGAGCACTTGAAATCCTAGCCAAAGAGTAGCCTAGCCAGATTGAGCCAGTGCTCAACATGATTGTCAGATAAAACCTTTTACTATATCGCTAATATCTTGAAATATCTGGCAGGTTCTCACTATCAAGGTCAACTGAAAAGATAACTATCCAACCAGGTATATTGAAAGCTCTGTCTGTTGAAGTCTGCTCCTTCTAAGTCCCAAAGATATTGGCTTTAAATACCCTGTCCGCCTTGCCTAGAGCCTTAGTCCTACAACTACAGCTCATACCTCAAAACTACTATGGTATCAAACTAATATCATAAAACAATACATAAATCAATTAAGGTATTTAATGATTACTTGAAACAAAACTTCAAATAGTAGGAGTGTCAACTGATACTTTCAAAACTTAACCAGGAAGAGGCACAACCTGGTATCCCAAAGCCAAAAATAAAACAAACTAGGTATCAAATCATACCTCCTAAAACTCAATACTACTACTTCAAGTACAGCTTTCAGACTTGTATTCTGAAACCAAACTATTCTTAAAAGAAAATTCATCAGTACTCATAGTACAAGTACTGGTTACAGCAACCCAAACAGGACACTCTACTCTCAACTGTCGATTAACTGGTGTCATAGCTCAGAGGATTCTGATAGTGGAAATGCTGGGCTAGGGGGGTAGAGAGAAAGTGCAGTGTAGTTCAATAGGCGAAATGGGACAAAGCAAGCTTATGCGGAGGTTTTATGTTTAATAATGTAAATCAAGTTTAGATAGGTGTAAATTCATTCTATTTATATAATACTCAGAAGCATTAGTAATAAAACTCTTAGATAGTAGTTAGGAACAAGTTGGCATAGTACAATAGAAAGTGGTGATCATGGTATCAAATTATGTGAAATATGATGAGAACTGAGAAAGATGAATTTAAATCATGGAAAGTGTCAGGAATGAGGAGTTAAAGCAGTCTAGAATAGGGGCTATGTCATTAGTACTTCTGAATAGAGTATAAGAGTATCACAATTCGCAAATATGCAAGAAGATAAAACCCAAGTCTGAACTGATCAAGGAAATACACTACAGGTTAGCAGGAACATGAAGACAGGAATGATATAGTTATAGGAATGGGTAAGGTGGACAGAACCAATAGTAGGATGGTGTCACAAATCGTGAGTAAGTAAGGCAGATTTCACATGACTAATAGTTATTAGTCATAAGGTATGTTGGTTCTACACTATGACGTTACTTGACTCATAGTTTTCACATAACTATGCACTTGCGAGTCATTGTTATATCATGATTGGTTGATGGTTTGATGTCTCACAATTGTAATGTCATATGATGTAATAACTTTTGCACATGACACAGATTATAAGTCATGGGTTTCACGAATGTGACTCATTTGAGCACATGACTTGGTTAATGAGTTTTGATTGGTTAAAGGATGTTGAGCAGCTGACTCAGATGAGTCAGCTGGTAGATTTCATGCTATGACTCACTATGAGTCATGGAGGCTATGTTACGTGAGGTCAGGAGTCACTAGGGTTAAGGTTGTAGGAAGATGCCTATATAAGAAGCTTGATTCCGACCACGAGATAGGATCTTCACGCAACCAACTAAGTACTTTTCTATACTTCAGATTGCAATACCATTACTCTTTTTCTCTTTACATACACTCCTCCTCTACGAGAGCCTACGCTCTAAAGATCATGGAGACAATTGTGATAGTCTTAGCGACAGGTTGCCCGAGATAGAACTATTGTGATAGATCTATCAAGCACGTCAATCTACCCATTTACTATTGGATGAGATAGTAGCCTTCAAGACCAGCAGGCCAGTTCCGTACTATCTGAAGAGATAGTATCTTCCTACTCCTTGGTGCAGAAATACGAGACTCGCTTACACAGAAGACAACTGTTGTTGGGTGTTGTATACCAGGTCAACAATAGGATTGTTACAGATAGCTTGCAGATATGAGGACCTAGTGTCGGAGGGCATTAGGCTCTAAGCATTGAGTATCAGAAGTTTCAAGATATAAAGGTCTAGTGTCGTAACATTTCAGAATATGATCTGTTTCTATCTGAGGGTATTAGGATGAATAGGATAGAGGGTGCGCTGCACGCTATTGTCAGGACAGAATATAACATTTACCCAATCTTCAGAATATGCTGTCTCATAAAAGTCACATTCGGAATAGATGTTTACAGCCTGTCTGTCCCATTTTGATTTTCCTTTAAAAGTACAGTCAGTACAATAAAGTTTTGAGTTATGTATGAAACTTGAGAAATATTTCTTTTGTCCGATGCAAGGTCACATGAATACTTTCATGCAACCACATAGTTTCTGTGAATAATTATGATAACAAGTTATTAGTGTAAAATAAATGCAAGAGCAAATACAATGTAATTCATGTCAGCAAGGCTTTCCCTTCAAAGTATTTCCATTTTACAAAATAGATACAAATATCACTCAAAAACATCTACGGCATATTACGGCCCCTAGCCTATGTCTGTCTCTTGCCACTATGTGATTTTGCGATAAAATCTTTATTTCTATGTATAATACAGGATACAGTGCTAACTTTTTCTATATGTTATCTAATGCTTGCTGATATTTATGCTTTTTCAGAAACTGATCTAGCCATCTTATGGTTTGCTTACAAAGCACAAGCTAGATATTGTGTAAAACTTTGAGTTTGTAAAAGTTATCAGGCTTGATATGGTAGAGTTAGAAGAATACCTAGCAGTCTATTTTTATCTGAATGTAATTCAAATAAGCAGCTATATGTATTTCCTTAGCCACCTTCCATTTCCTCATCATTTGGGCATAATCCAAGTTGTTACATGCCCTATATAGCTTTGGGGAATTATCGTTCAGGTCTGTAGCTGATGGCTTACTGTAAGATACTTACTTGCTCTTCATTTTCTGCCATAGAGGATATGGAGCATGGTCGGCTATTCTAGAACATAATATTGGAAAACAAAGGTAACCCTTTCCATCAGCCTAGTTTCTGAAAGCTCTGACTGTCACAATCTTCTGAATTGCAAACAGAATTTAAGCTAACAGGGTTTGCATAGGATGACTTTTCAGGCTAAATTATGTAGAAAAATGGTTTAATCAAACTTAGCGTCAGAATTTCTTACACCATCGGCCAATTAATCTCAACTGTTGGTTGTGTCTTATTGTACTGTTGCATGGGCTACAAACAATGTGGGCCTGGATGATGTGGCTCAACTCAGGTCAATGATTTTGTTGTACATAAGTAAGATATCATCATGTATTTTCTGTACCTGTTTTTTATGTGCAGCTATGGACTGCTATCCCTGGTGACAATAGTATTAGTTTGTGGTTCTCATTCTTGTACTTTCTGTTTCCGTTCTGTTTCAAGTTGTGTGTATCCTGTAATACATCTACAAGCTCTATGTAAGCCACTGGATTTTATTATAATAATGCTTGATTGCTTCCAAACTGCTAAATATAAAAGGTTGAATTGTTTATAGGCTCATGTGGCTGAAATTCATTTGTTAACTCTGTTTAAAGCATGTGTCTGTACCATTTACAACTCCAATCTTGGCATCGCTCTAGACAACTTATCCTGCTATCTTACAGTTTTATAAACTTTATCCGGTAGACTTATATACATCCTAAATTCTTTCTTATTTTAATAATATACAAGTGGTTATTAGAAGAAAACAATATGCAACCTATATATAAAAATTGAATGTTTTTTTCTTTCTTCTTTGTCACATTCCACCTTGCATGAAACTCATGGTTTCTTAAACTTCCGGCCTAAAGAGCTTTTTCCATTAACTTTTTGTCGGCTGACCTCTAGCACAAGATCTCACTTGAATGTACTAGGTACTTCAGTCATTCGCCTGATATATACTCGCTTTATTTCACATGTATTCTGCTTACTAGCGTGCAATGAAAACAAACTACCATATACAACAATATCCTACTGGGAAGTTAGGGGTTGTGAAAACTATTTTATCAAGCCTTGTATATTTGGCTGGTCATTATTAGCCTTAATGCATAGTTGGATTAACTTGAGTATATCTAGAATCTTCGACAAGCTTGAAACATATATCTAGTATGCAAAATTTGTATTATGTAGTATTTGACGTTACAGCTGCTCAAGTATATGTTTTGCACATAGGACTTATATTATTCCTCTGATAGATTATGCTTGAAGAAAGTCATTATAAGCTATTTCATAATAGTTAATTTACAATAATATGTGTTTAAAATTGTTGACAGTACTAGGTATCTTAAAAGTTTTGTTCAAGTATTATATCAAGCTTGCATTGACAATCACTTTAACAACCATTGATTCTGGTTCAAGGAAGTATTTTGTCAATTAGCAGAAATTTAGTGTCTAAGCTTGAAGCCAATATCTGGAAGTTTCATGTAAGAGATCAGTCTAATTTTACTTCCAGATTTACTTGCTAGAATGTTAATGTATATAGGTGATTTAAGTTCAGGTACAATCTAACAATTAATCTGTATGAAAAATCACCAACTCCCGCTTATACAGCTCAGATGTAGATTGGACATTCAGCTTGTCTGACATATTATTATAATTTTAACTCTCATGATGCAGCTTTTAAAGTTTTGGATGCAAAGGATACTGAATTCTATTATCAAAAACCTTTACCATACAAGTCAATAATAAAACAAAGTACATCACATGATTGCTATTAGACAATTAATTTAGAGAAATCCTTTCCCTTGGTACGTAAGGAAGGTCTCAATATCAGTAATAAATACTCTTTGGGTAGTGCTTGCTAATGGGGAATAACTAATATGTGTCATTGGAGTCTTAGTCTTATAGACTATGACAATATAGAATGTCAGAAGATCCTATCCCAATAGCACGAGGATGTACAAAGTTCAATTTCAAGATAAATAAGGACTGGCATTTCTAGTCAGTGTAGTAGGTGAAGAGTGTATGAAGTATAAAGTAAAGAAGTGTGTATTTTGCAACACAGGAAGGTTGTGGTCAAAGAGAAGGATCAGTACCCTAGTATCCCAAGATTTCATTTGATAAATAATTGTGTAAAGAGCCTATGTACCGACTTGTGCTCGCTCTGCTATAGACACTTGCCTTCCACTATCCTAATCCTGATGACTTAGGCCCGGTTTGGCAGGCCAACTTTTGTAAGGTAATATGGTTCGTGTGGATCAAGACCTGCACTAGGAATCTAGCTATTTTCAAACGATTATACCACCAGAACAAGTCACCCAGGTGCCTCAAAAAAACCTCTACAATATTCTCCTTATCTCTCTCAACAATGTAGAGGTTTTT
>Ga0307517_10007643_pt1 | contig 15713 bp, 20 predicted proteins | sample 23_EM_MG_FD_194515 | JGI IMG/M metagenome (GOLD analysis project Ga0307517, IMG submission 194515) | Populus trichocarpa ectomycorrhiza microbial communities from riparian zone in the Pacific Northwest, United States - 23_EM | ecosystem: Host-associated > Plants > Roots > Unclassified | place...
TCCTCACCATAGCTCAGTTGGTAGAGCGTGAGACTATAATTGAATAATTTATCTCGAGGTCACTAGTTCGATCCTAGTTGGTGAGATTTTTTTGACTCAGGTTTCGATGACCACACAGGGGCAAGCGACCACATTCGGTTCGCCCCTCTCGGCCCCGGCCAATGGGGGAGCGCGACGTCTCGGATACGATGAGAGGGTGCATCGGCCAATCAGAAATGCTCATCCGTCCCGATAGACTAGCCTTCAGGTGGCATAACCACACCCACCACCTGGCGGCTGTGATACAAGAAACACGCGCTACTTCAAGATTCCATTTTAGCTTTAAAAACTACTGAGCACCGTAGACGCAAGCGAACAACCTAAGCCAAGGATTCCCGAGTCGCTTTCACGATTACTTGGAGCACCCAGAGGTACCGTAAGCCAAAACTATCTCGTGAGTCGAACCGCATGGCTCCGCTGTCCCATTCTTGGACTCACCGAAGCCAGCCGCCTGGTCCGGGCGCTATAGCACCCCCGAGTACGGGTACGTGGGTCTACGAGTACGTTACTCTCGGACCCGCTGTGAGTCGGCATCCACATCCGAACGCCCCCGGGCAATCTGTCCTCAATACGAAGCTTTGGGAACCCAGGCTCGACCGGGCGGGATGGGCTTCGGTCCGATCCTGACATGATCCGCCGACGACCCGTCAAACTCGGTGTCGGGCATCGACATCAACAATCGACGTAACCCGCGAGCGCCTGGAGCGTCTCCTGCATCTTGCTCCCTCGTCGGAGGTTGCGTTCGAGGAGGTACCCACTCAATATCGGGGCCGAGCTTGCCTTGGATATTCAACATGAGACGTGCCCGGATCGGCGAAGGAAAGGAACACGATCGGATAGGAAATTCCTTCGGGATTTCAACCGTGATAGAAAGCGTGGGAGTGCTTGGTGAAGTGGATCGAAACCCTCTTCTCTTCTCCCTCCGACCCTGGAAGGTCGGGGGTGGTTTCCTTAAATTGATAAGTTCCCACTCGGTTCTACAGTGCAGCGGCTATGCACAGAGTGAGACTAGGCTCCGTCTCTCGAGCTTCTTTGTCGTCAATCAGCTGAGCTGAGACAGCCGAGAGGGGAAGTGGGGTGGATTTGCCGGAAATTAGTTCCTTTCGCTATGGTCGTGGTGGTGCTGATGAGCGACAACAACCTTTCCGGTCTTCCTTGCCCGACGTCTGTCGCACAGGAGCCGTCTTTCGGGGATCCATACGGATCATATATATCTTTGGGACGGATGGTGCTCATCTCTCTTCGCTTGGTGTCGAATTCCGAGAGGAGGTGGATCCCAGTGGGGCCAGGCCTTCTGCGATCGCGAGGCAATCGGAAGGAGATGTCACGAACCAGCATCCTCTCATCTCTGCCCATGACAAGATAACGAATTGGGTTTGATGCGACGCATCAGTAAGATGCCTCGCTTCGAGCTCACCCCATATCCGAGCCTGGAAGCCTCGACCGTTCCCATCGGTGGTAGTTTTGGAAATTCCTGTTCAGTAAACACCGGAGCGAGCCACCAGAGCGTTTCCCTCGAGAATCACCCGAGATGTCCGCATATTTATGCGCTTGTCTTGCGGTAATGGCGGATGAGCCTAACTTCTCACTCTCAGCTACGTTGACTCCGATATAAGAGGGAAGCGAGAGAAAATCAAGTTCATTGCCGGACCGTTCTTGCCCCTTCTCTTTCTCCACGTTCTTCTCCTCCCCTCCGGCAGCACGATGGAGCGTCCCGTCGTACACAACACGTGCGTCTCTCTCATTCTCCGATCCTTCTTTCCTCGTCTCAACCATCCCCAATTCCCAGATATGGCGCCTTGTTCATTGGCGTCCTTCTTGCTGGGATGTGAGTTGATCCGTCAGTTGACCTTATCTAGTATTGATCTACCTTTTATACAGTCTCTACGGAGGTAACTCGTAATAATATTTGGCCTCCTCCTTTTGCTTACCCGCTGGTCACGCAGTCTCATGTTCCCAGGTCTTCTACTACTTTCGGTACTACAGCAAGAGGGACGATCGTTATACTAAGGCCGTAGTATGTCTGCTGAAACTCCTGTCCGCTTGCCTGATTCTTACCTTGCATAGGTCATCATTACCCTACTATCCGACACAATCCATCAGGGGCTCATCTCCCACACGGGTACGATTCCCTACGTCCTTGTAATCAACCGTCTCAGACATTCCGCTCCAGTCTACACCCACATTGTCACGAATTTTTTCTTCCCTCATAGGGTAAACGAGATCGTCTGGTACGCTCCGGCCGCACCTGTCGCGTCTCTTTTTACTCACCAGCATTTGAAACCACAGGAGTATGGTCGTAAGTCCTCGCTCGCTTGCATTCTTCCATCATGTTCACTGTACCCCCCCCCCCCCCCCCCAGGTCGAGGTATTATTCAATGTGAGTCTTCCCAGCGCCACGCACCCCGACTCGTTCTGAACATGAGATACAAAGGGAATCACCGCCCTTCTTGTACAAACGTACGTATGCCGAGGCTTCCCTGCTCCACACCCTCGTATCTAACATGTCTGTAGTTTTTATGCGGTTCGCATATGGAAATGTCAGTAGAGTATATCTGCATATCCTGACGGCATGGTGACACACACTCTAGTCAGCGGTGGAAATATTCCAGTTGCCGTAACTCTCGTGAGTATCTGTTTGCCTTTTGTGTTATCGCCCTTCCCTTACTGTCTAAAGGCCGCATTTATCATCGGAGAGTTTGGTACGCAGGCTCATCAAATACGAGAAAAGCCATGACTAATCTTTTTACTTTAAATTATAGTTTTCATCCTCAGTACGTTGTCTGCCTCCTGGGATGAATGGTACCATAAACTCATTACCATCGGCGACAGTATTCTTTATAAAAGGGTAGGGTATTTGATTCCTTCATTCACCTTAGGCTCACGCAAGGCCATAGGATACACCTTCTCACCTTTGAGAAACTCCATACTATCAAGGTACGCTCTTCACCGTAGCTCTTAATCCTTTCAGCTTACGAATCCCCGGCCAGGCGGTTTCGATGAGTATAAACATACTGGCAGGTACTGCCACCCCGAACAGCTCGTCTGCTCCTCGATTGACACTCCTCACAGCCATCGGCGACGTTCTCATCACGGCCGTGTTTTGCTTCTTTTTACACAAAGCCCGAACCACTATCAGACGGTACTCTACTCTCCAGATTTACTTCTGCATTGACTGACAGCTACCGTAAAGCTCGAATAGGATGATAACTATGCTCGTAATGAATTCCCCCGACTGACAACTCAGTACTCATGGCTCACCCCCCACCCCCGTAGATCTCATTCTCTATTCAGACGGGAGCGTTGACCAGTCTCTGTGCTGTAGCCTCTCTCGCTGCTGTTGAGTCCCGATTCGCCCAGATTTCCTTCACCGTCCTCTGATCTAGACCGATGTAGATCAATATCTGGCCCAACGCTTTCATATACGTCGCCCCCTATTTCGTGCTGGGCCGATGTGCGTACGAACGAGCCGGGTGATGGGGTTATGCTAACTTTGTTTCAGTGTATTGCAACTCGTTGCTTGCGACGCTCAATGTCCGCGAGGCGATCCACAAGAAAGGGCGTGGGAACAATGGTATATCTTTGGGTCCCACCGGAGGCTCGACCACGGATAACCAGAAGGTAGATGAGTTCGCGGGCCACTTGTGTCCTACTCCATTCACATCTACCCCTTTGCATAGGAAACCGACTTTAAGTCTGGATATATCGTGAATGGCGAGTCTCACAGATATCCCGGGGACATCAAGTCCCGTGGGACCGCCAAGGACATCGAGGTCATTGGATGCACCAAGGAGGTTGAGATCCATGTTCACACGGACAGTGCACCATTTGTTCGGTCCGTATAGAACATCATCAACTCCCAGGAGATTGCAGCTAAATACGAACCCCAGCCCGGACGATCAAGTAGTTTAAGACGAGTGTAATTCCGATGACCTCCGAACACAGTTCCGTCTTCCCCGGGGCTTGCGGATTGGTTCATTTGACCGACGCGCAAACCGCGTCTTGTGCCCCGTTCAATTGGTTAATAAGTGTTGTTGAATACCATGTCATGTCCACTTTCCGTCTCCCAATTATTGGGGGTGGTTAAAAATTATCAGAGCTGCGGCCACCATTGCGCGCACGACACGTAGGCTGTAAGTCGCGTTTGTTTCTTGTTGTTTTCCTTTGGGCGGTGCGAACGCTCCCACCGCTTCTCTCGAATCCTATTTGATGTAACTGCATCCCCGTATTACACATTCTCCTTCTTCATCGAGGTGTTGCCGGAGTTTTGAAATCGTTCGAGGCGACGTCGAAACACCCGAGCTTGGGCTTCTCGCGGGTTCGATTTTCCTGGCATGGTAGGCTTCCGGCGTTTCAACGTCAGGAAATTTCCCTTCGGCTGGATCTGATCGGATTCTACGTTGTGGAAGTGCGGATCTACCTTTGACGGTCACTTCCACGATTCGCTGATATCACGGTATATCTCCAAACCCCGGAGAAGGGTGCCAGTAGCCGAGATTCACATTGTTCGCGACCGAAACGTTCATTGGAAGTCTTTGGAGATTCGTCTACACGCCGTGTACTAGCGCCCGCGCCACACGCAAAAACTCTCGTAGCCTCTGTCTGACACCATCGTTCCGAACTTACCGGGTAATGTTGGTTTCAATGCACCGCGCCTGCGACCCTCCAACTTGAAGTAAAACCCAATTTATCACCCTGGGCCTTTTTTCTTTTCTCTTCTCGCTTTTGGTATCGGTTTATCGTGCAGAAGTAATCACAGTCCGCGAGGTTTGAGAGGGTAGGGCGCCCCAGGCTCCCATCACCCGTGCGCCCTTCCCCCCAGATACAAGAGCCCAAACTCTTGACATCGCGCACCACGTGTGACCACGCACCACCGCCAGCGACGGTTGCAAACAATCGGAGGGAGGCAAGTTCGCCCCTCCAGGCCCCGGCCAATGGAGGTGCGCGACACCTCGAATACGGTGAGAGGGCGCATCGGTCAATCAGAAATGCCCACCCGTCCCCTATGTATATAGGTTGCTTTCGGATAACATATATGACAGCGTCAGCGAGAAAAAAGTACTTTATGCGAAACATAGAAATAAAACGAGAGAGATAAAAGTTCCAAAATTTTGTCTACGCAGCCTCCACACTCTGATTAGGATTCTCATTGAACAGCTCCTCGCGAACCCTGTCCGCCTCAGCAATCTCTTCAACAACAGGACCGTGTTCCTTAACCGGTTCTGGTTCCTTTGTAGGGGCAGGCTCTTCCTTAGGAGAGGTGCTGTTGCTATCACTCGTCGAATCGTCTTCAGACTTTTGCTCCGAACCATTCGAGCTTCCGGGGGAAGTGGGGTTGTCGTTCGGGGAGACGGGTGTGTTGGAGCTATCGGAAGGCTTGTCGGCCTTGGTGAGGTCATCGAGGTTGACAACCTTTGCAGCCGCGGCGGCAACGGTGCTAACCATCTTGTCTTCCGGAGGTTGCTTCGCCTCATCGTCCCGGACTGCCTGGCTCTTCACTGGGTCGATTGGTTCGGCGGCAAAGACGTCACGACCAGGCTCTGGATGTCCGGCAAGGACAACGGAGGGCTTAATTTCTGGAGGGTTCCCTCCCGCGGGTGGTGCGTCGTCAACGACTATGGGCGCTCTGCCGTCTCCACCAACAATGGAAACGACTCCAGCCTTTGTAGCAGTGGGACCTTTGGTGGGATAGCCGGCATACTAGAAAATTTGATTAGGCCTAAAGATATCCAGCAACCCGCACGAAACTCACATCGGCGGGGTACTCATTACTAGAGGATTAATAAATTGAGGTCAGGACGGCATCCGTAGGAAGAATGGTGGTACCCACCAAGGGAAGTCCCAAGTCTTCACCCATTGTGCCCTTCTACATTTATGACTTGTCCATTGGTTTCCATAGGCGAGTGGGCTGAGGTACCAGAAGTTCCAGATCGCTATAATCATGAGGACGGCACCGATCTGTAACCTGATCTTGGGTCGCAACGTCGCAGTCATCAAGTCGAAGAACGAACAGAACAGGAGAATCGCGAAATATAGAGCTGGGAAGTAGTGATGCAGGAATAGTTGGCGAGCCATCAAGAAGAAAGGGGCGTAATGGAGGAACCATCCCATGAACAGGAATCCGCAGAGACCGTCGTATTTTACAACCTTAGCTGTTGCAGAGTCGGTAAGGCTCGCGGTTGGATGATATCCTCACTCACAGTTGTCAAAATCCCTATACCCGCGCTTTGCTCGAAGAGTGAGAAGGCCACGAACGGACATATAGGCAACAACGGCGAGTGTGCTCGACCACCAGACGAACGGGTTACCGATAAGATAAATCTGTTTATGGTCCTTGACCCAGAAGCTCTGCGTATCGCTTCAGCTAGAGTAATCGAGATCGCTGTAAATGTGACACACAATACCGCGTTGTAGCCGAGGCCACTGGTGGGGACGAGAATCGTACACATGATGTTCAGTAAGGCCGGCGTTGGTGACCCACATGACCTTCTGGAGTTCCCAGAACTTGGCCAAGAAACCGGGCCACCTATAGTTGACCTTTGGAGCATCGGCAGGCACTGTCGGAGCGGTTAGAGATAACTGAACCGATGGCAAGCATGAATACTGACGGTTTGGATGCGTCGCTGTCTCGATCATCCAAAGGGAATTAGCCTTCATCGCGTTCTTGTTGCACGTTACCTCCTGTTGTTCGAAACCCCAGGCCGGTAATTTGACTTTATGAGAGAAGAGGTAACAACCGGTCATGGCGTGTCTCAGCCTGAAGACGGTTCGCAACGTGCGGAGTCGGTTGAATGATTCTTTGTCGCTCTTATCCCCGCGCTCGATCTCGACGAACCAATCGTCGTTTGCATCTCCGATGAAACCCGCCATCCCATAGCCAGAAACTTCATTCTGAAAATCGACATCCGAGACCGGTGGCCGATAGTCATGCGAGTGGAGGCTCTTGTCCGTGATGATATGCCTTAATCTGACTTTCATTCCGCCAGTAACGTACTGAAGGGGTTGATCCGCCCATTCGGTCTCGGGGTGACCGCTATCCTTAGCTAAGATGATGCGCCAGTCATTGTTGGAATCGCGGTGGGGGTACAGCGTGACCTGTTGTTCTAAATTTGTCCACCTGAGCCGACAACCGTAGCATTGATGGGGGAAGACGTACGTCCGCTTCCTCCAGGATAATTGTGAGCGTGTGAGTGCAAATAGCCCCCCTGTGTATTTACGTGGCGGAAGTTAACCGCAGATCCGATAGCGACGTCTTTGGTCACAGTCCCCGTCAGCTTCGAATATCTGATGGAATAAATGATAACAGCCCACCAGCATAAGTATCCTGCATATTGCGCCCACCGAGTGTGTGCTGAAACTCTGCGCTCATGAACCCATCGCCCTCGCCCGAGTTGGCCAAAACGAGGAAGTGGATCTCGAAGATGAAGAGGTAGAACATTATTGGAACCACGATGAGACATAGAGCTCGGGCCATGAAGTGACGGATCCAAAGCTTGGGGGAGACACGTACGTCGCCGAGGAGGGTCCACAACTGGGAAATCGTGCTGAAGCCGATCGTAGCGATGGTGAACAACCCAACCCACTTGCAGCTTACGACAGCACCGAGGGAGAGACCAGTAAGCATGAGCCACGTCCACCAGCCCTCACTGAATGGGTGCCGCTTGTCCTCATTACAGAAGCAAACCCAGAGGAATGTGGTAAGGGAGGTGAAGAATAGTAGAGGAGAGTCGAGTAGGATATGCCGCGATTGAGTGACAAGACCATTCTCAAAGGTGACGAAAACCGCAGCGAGGAGAGCGGTGGTTGCCCGGCATTCGAGACCGCGCATTGTGAGATACGCGAGCGGAACGGTAGCAACGCCCATTATTCCGGGAAGCATTCGCATTGCAACATACGGCACGTTTTGGTAAACCCTGCGATTATAAGGCTACATTTAAGCACAGGTAATTGTTGGGAACATTCACGAACTCACTTGGAGATCTCCTTGAAATCGAAGTTTCCGTCATATCCGAAGATGAATCCCACAAGGGTGATCAGGAGCTTTGCCAACGGCGGATGTACGTCCACAAAGAACTGGGTTTTGATATACTTTGAGGCAAACTTGCCAAAATGAACCTCATCGAAGCTACGAGAACCAAGTTATACAAGCTATTAACGAGGAACGAGACGTTTAGAAACTCACACTACACTGTTTGGCTGTGAAATACGGTAGAGCCTGACGATACACGCGACAATGACGACGACGACCAAGAGCTTCCACTCTGCAGAAGTAACGTTCAAACCGCCGGGGCTTGTTCTCCTGCCTGCGAAATACGGCTTCGAAGCCTGTGTCCGTCGTTCGTCGGCATCGAGGTGTTCGTGTTTTGGGTGTGGAAATCGCGATTGTGCAGGCGGAGGGGTGTAAATCTGCTGCGGCGGGGGCGAAGGCGGCCTCCGCACGCGAACGTTGGCGGCCATTGGAAAAGAGAAAGGAAAGGAGAGGACCTGGACACTACAGCGACCGGCGATGGATAATCCGACTTGTAAGGTGACGTGTAGTTAGCCGAGCGGGTCATTTCCAGCGCCCGTCCGGGCGGACACAACCTTCTATTTCTGCCCGGTCGCACCCTGGCGCGTTTGCCCACAACTTCGACTCAGCCCACCAGCCCACGAATCCTATGGAGAGATGCCCGGACTGCCATAGGAGCTGGTGGACTAATCATCGACTTCCTTTGTGACGGCTTTAACACCGTTAAGCAATCCCTTGCCTCAAAGGCATGGCTCGAATGCAGTCACCACCACCCGTTTGAAATGTTGCCGATAAAATGACCTAAACTCGTGAGATTGGGCCAAGCCAGCCTCACCCTCTTCTGCAAATATGTGGGGAAGTTCATCTTTGTGTGGACCAGTGACCCCCGGGCCAAGGCTTTCCTGTGATAACCACCTCCCCACTAGGAGCTCCGAAGTTTGTTCTTCCAAGCGCAGATGTTCTTGAACCTCGCCTCCCCCCTCCCAGACCCCGACAGCCTAACTATCGCCGTATGCCAATGGGAAGAGCCCTCCAAGCTTGGTAAGGAGACAGTGAACTGGGTTCTTTCCCCCAGCTCACAGACCCTAGCGGCCGGTTATCCTGGGATTCTGGACGCACCGGGGCACTCTACCCCCTCGCACGCACGTCAATTCGATTTCGTACTGTGTCATTTCGAGTCAACAAGGGCGAACTGGGCAACTTGCCACCTTTTTTGGACGTATACTCCCCAACCATTCGAAGGACCCTCCTGAACACAGTCCGTTACAAGCTCTCATTCGATCTCTGTCGCAACGCGTAGCCTCTTGCATCACATTTTCAGTCGAGCCACCACTGGATGAAGGGTTTCCCGCCCCACGCGTGGGACTTGAGAAACTTCATCTGGGTGACGAACTCATCAAAACATCCAACACCATCTGTTCCATTGTGGATTCGACCCCATCGCGCACACTCAGCCGTCTGACGATTGAGCCGTCAGACAGGAGTCAGACGAAGGAAGCAACGTGGGTAGCCCTAGACGAGGCATTCATTCAACTGTGGGGGAGGTAGAAAATAGGTGGCCGCCTAACAGGGAGTTTTCCACATCGTCGCCTACTACGCTCTCGAGAATGGGGTCCGTGACTGCTTGTGGGAGATGGGGATCGCTCAAGCTAACCGGTAGCTCGGTTGAGCCTAAAACTTGTATACATGACCAAGGCAAAGTCCTTATATCTCTTTCATACAACCGTCAGTACTCAATCCAGCCTTCCTGATTACTACATTTCCTACCCATGTGACGTGTTGAGTAACGCCCGCCACACTTTTCTACTTTTGTGGTTTGTGTCTCCCCAACCCTCTCACTACTCATCCACAACATGTATCGGCTATCTGACCCAGCACTTGAGGCGATTCTCAAGGAGTGGAACCCAGAGGAGTATGACCCACCGAATACCGATGTTCGGGAGTGGACTCACGCCGTGGAGTCCCTTTGCGACACGTACGGAATCCCGTACACTCAGCGACCGCAGTGTGCGGCGAAGTTCATTGAGGGCGAGCTTCGCACCGAGTTAGAGAAGGTTCTGGCAGATGCTCGAGAAAAATTCGGTCCCATCCACTGGGCTCAGTTCACTAATTTCATGGTTGAGTTCGATCGTAAGTGAGGTTCGATTGCTATCGAATCATTGGTGACAGAAAATCTGCAGGAAATTTCCGGGAGACATGGGAGAGTGGGTGCTCCCTTATTTGCTGACCTTTGGTCCGCTCACATGTGTCTACTACTCCCCAAACAGAACTCCCATTCTACAAAAAGCACCCAAAACTCACAGGGGCTGGACTAGGGATCACCGGCGCCGTCCTGTTAGCTCCAGTTGCTATTGTTGGTGCACTCACCGCTGTTGGTTTCACCTCCGCAGGCGTCGCCGCAGGTAGCTCGATTCCCTTCCCACCCAAAGAGATCCAATACTGAGGTCCAACTTAGGTAGCATTGCCGCAACAATCCAGTCCATTGTATATGGCAGTGCAACGGGAGGCCTCTTCTCGTTGCTTCAGTCGGCTGGTGCTACTATGGTTTTGCCATCAGTCGGGACGATGTTCGCAGGCGCTGCTACCACCGGAGCTGGAATCGCAGTCATGAAGGGCGAATCGGCCACTACCGGCGAGCTCCTGTCCGATTCGATTGCCCGCGGCCACCACCCCGGTGACCACAACGATGATGATGATGATGATGGCGGCCCGCCTCCATATGACCAGACCATCCCTCAGGAATATCTCCTCACACCACATGCTATCAAGGCCATCGTCAAATCGTGGCGTATCACGGCTTACAACCCCCCTGGGATGGATGCCGCAAGTTGGTTGGCTAGGATACGCAAACACTGTGACCGGTATGAGGTCCCCCTTAAGCAACGAGCCCTGTGTGCTATGCACCATATGAGGGCCGACTGCCGAGAGGCAGCTCGTGCTGCCGGGTGCTATGACATGATGTGGGATCAGTTCACGAAGTGGCTCCTCCGATATGATGGTGAGGTGTCCGAGATTTCGACGGTTCTGACCTTCGTACTGACACGTTCAACAGACACGAACAGAACAAGTGCAAACAGTAACCGTTTTCCCTTTTCATATAGAAAATGGTTTACTGACTTGTGGACCACAGGGAGGACCGCAGAGCTGTTGGCAAAAGGGCCGAAAGTGTGAGAACCCTACTGCATTGAGAATCGATTATGTATCTTGTAGAACACTCAATCTTGGGGCTGTCCCAGACTTCTGGGACTCAGCTGTATTTTTTGATGTAGATGAGTTACCGTGAGAACGTTGTTTACTCATCCGTGTCCAGGCTCTGATAATATCGAAATAACGATATTACTACTCTCCAACTTCAAGTATCCTCGGGCACGATGCATAGCAGCGTGCAAAACCCGTCCACGCAGCGGACCTGTCGCGGGTCTATCAGAGATTCATGCCCCTCCACCGGCACTATCATCGATTCGCGCTGAGTGTTGGGGTGCATCATGCATTTCGAGTAACCGAGCACCGGACGATGTCTCTCGACGACCACCGCAACCACACCCGACGATCCCCCGCACGATGATCATTTGCCTGGAATTCCGGAGTGTTTGGTCAAACACAGGTGTTCGCCTTCGATTCCCTCTTTTCGAACCTCGACAACCCGACGATAGCTAACAACCTGTGGAACGGGAACGAAGAACTCATGGATCAGATTGTTTCCCCCAGCTTTCGTGGTCGTTTCCGATTCACCGATCCAAGGACCTGTTGACCAAGGATTCTGGACCCACCAAGGCGCTCCACCTCTTCCCACACATGTTAATTCGGTTCTGTACTGTCATTTCATGTCAACAAGGACAGCCTGATCAACGTGCCACCTTCTCTGGATGCAGCCCATCGTAAGCCTGCGTTACACCTTCATGACAACACGTCATCTCACATCACATTGTCTGTCGAAACACCACCGGGTGAGGGGTTCCTCGCCCATGTGTTAAACACGAGGAGCTGCATCTGGACGGCAGATTCATTTAAATACCCGGCGCCTTCATCCGTCCCGTTCCGGGCGCAATCTCATCGTACACACCTAGCCCAACGATTGAAATCTCGGACAGGGATCAAGTGGAGGAAGCAACGTGGGAAGACTTAGGGGAGGCATTGGTTTGATTGTGGAAAAGGCAGGGAATAGATGGTCGATTGACGGCGGAGTCCCCTACACCATTGCCCGCGGAGGTGCAAGGTCGCCTACCACGTTTTCCGAGATCAAAGTCCGCCATTTGTGGCATATCGAGGTCGTCTCGGTTGCTGATGGCTTATTTGTGTCTGAAAATTCATACGCACAGCCAAGGCAACGTCCTTATCTTCCTCTCACATGAACCCGATTATTCAATATTCAATCCAAGGCTTTCAATTATCTGCCACCTGTGTGACCTGTTGAATGGCGCCAGTCACACTTTTGTGAATCGGCCCGTGTGCTGGTGGTATGCGTCTCTCCTGTCCTCTTTTCCTTCCCCCACGACATGTACCAACTGTCCGACCCAGCAATCAAGGCGATCCTCAAAGAGTGGCGCCCCAAAGAGTACCATCCTCCACATACCGATGTTCAGGAGTGGATCTTCTCTATCGAGTCACTCTGCAACGTGTACGGGATTCCGGACGTACAGAGGCTGCAGTGTGCCACAGGTTTCATCAAGAAAGAGCTTAGTATTGAGCTACGAAAGGTGTTGGCCGAGGCTCGAGGGAGGTTTGGACCCATCCGTTGGGACCAATTCAAGGCCTTTCTGGTCGCATTTGATCGTAAGATCCGGTTGGTCGCCACTAAACTACTGCTGACCTGGATCCCACAGAGGATTTCCGAGAGGAATGGATGAGTAAATTCCCTTTCCCCGCTATGGCCTGGGTTACGTTCACACAATTTCTCAATAGGGCTTCCGTTTTACAAGAAGCATCCCAAACTCACAGCGGTTGGAGTGGTTGGAGTGGTTGGGATCATCGTCGTCGGCGGCATCGTGTTGGCCCCAGTCGCCGCCCCCGCCTTGCCTGTGGGCTTGGGTTCCGCGGGTTTCGCTGCAGGTCATCCAGGTTTTACTTCCTACTAAAGAGGCCAAACGCTGAAATACAGTACAGGGACCACTGCCGTCACCTACCAGTCCATCGCATATGCTAGCGCGACACGTGTCCTCGTTTTGTTACTCCAATCCGCTGGCACAACCACGGTAACCACGGTCGTGCCATCCGTCGGAACGCTCCTCACTGGGGCTGCTACTACCGGAGCTGGAGTTCTAGTTGCGACCAACGTCCAACCGCCGCTCACTTCCACCAGCAGTGAGGTCTTACAACGGGCCGCCAAGTCCATCACCGACGGGGATAACCCCGATGACCACGAGGAGGGGAACCCACCACCGTATCACACGACCGCTCCCGAAGAATACCTCCTCACACCTCGGGCTATCCTAGCCATCGTCAAATCATGGGATGTCGAAACATATGACCCCCCTAGGACAGATTGTACGGGTTGGTTGGACAGGGTACACAACACCTGTGAACAGTATGAAATCCCCGCAACTCAGCGAGCCCGCTGCGCCGCGCATCGTATGAGAGCCGACTGTAAGGAAGCTGCCCACGCCGCTGGATGCTACAAGATGACATGGGATGAATTCGTGGGGTGGCTCGTTCAGCACGATTGTAAGTTGCACGCCCTGATGGTTACCAGTATCCTGTGCTAACCCATTCATCAGACGAGGAGGGAGGGAGTTCAAACGGTAGCTGTTACCCCTTTTTCATCCAGAAAACTGTTTGCTGACTTCTGGACCCCAGGAAAGATCGCGAAGCCGTCGGGGAGAAAGACGAATATGTGAGAACCCTACCGCATTTCATGATGTAGGGAATTGAAGACATGTACACCCCTTGCAAGATGTATGGCTTTCGTGCTGTTTCATGCTTCCCAGACCCACATGCACTTTCTGTTACATAAGTTCCCCGAGAAAGATTGTTTCAACCAGATGTTTTGAGACTGAATGCGTGAATGGGGTGACACGATGCCAATTATAATAACAAGATAACGATACTACTCTCCAACTTCAAGCCTCCTCAACCCCGATGGCAGCGTTCCAGATTTTCTTCACTAAGACAGCGGCAGGATCAGCCGACCCTTCAATTCGCGTCAGCGACACTGTACCCAACGTGGTCGAGAACGTTCGCAAGTACGCAGAATACTAAAACAAAAAAAACGCAATGTCAGACATTGAGAAACGTTCTTACATGATAAGAAAAAGAGAGACATACACTTCCACAGAAATGCCTATACCACCCCCACGTCTCCCAAGCATTCCACTCTCCGCCTCCCCAGTTGATCCGGTTATGCCACACGTTCTCCTGAATCACCTCCCTCACAAACTCGTTTTTGTTCGGCTCACTAGGGAGCGGTACGAGACAGGCCGTGAACCCATCCAACGTGCGAGAGAGCACCGACTTTTGTTCTCTCGTTAGGGAATTGAAAGCCTTGACCGCCGTCACCAAAGCAGGTGATTCTACGTGATCATCTGTGGGGGCGAGGCTTCAATTAGACCTTTTACGACGGAACTCGACGATCAACGTACCCGGTTTCGTGTCTGCATCCACCTCCATTGACGTTCCACTGTTTGCCCCATTAGCGTTCTCCCTCGCCCGATTCTCATCCTCTTCTTTCCTTAACGCGATAACTTTCCTTTTAGCAATCATTACCCGTCCATTAGCCTTGTCCAATGCAGCCTTCAACAAATCCCACTGCCGGTAATCCACCTTCAATGGACCCTCGCCATTCCCAAGACCACTCCCAAACACCCAAGAAACAACATCTGTAGGGTCCACGATTTGATATTGCATCAGCTTATCGAACACGATGCCGATCGTTTGGCGGTTTCGTTTCCAGAACCGAGCGGACGCTGTGAGGATGTCCATCCTCGCTTCAAGGCTCGGAGCGCCTCCACTGGAGGAGATTGCACCAGCGGCGAGGTTCCGTAGCAGGGGTAGGTAACGTTCCACAGCATTCAAGAAGTGGGAGAAGGACCGAGAGCCCGTGTGAAGGAGAGATTGAATAGCGATGGACCGTAGAACACTGTCGAGGTTTGCTGTACCCTGCATGCTCTCTGCTAACGAGTTCCTGAGAGATTCGAGGGCATTTATTACATCTTCCACTTTTGAACGACCACGCAGTAGGCCAAGAACGGTTTGAGCGGCATCATGGTAGGGATGAACTACCGACGGTAATGGTGTGAACAATTCTACCCCCTCGACTTCGGGACAAATGACACGAACCTGGGTCATCGTACTCGTAATCTGGACCTGGAGCTTGGTCTAGCACAACTTGAGCCTCTGGGTCTTGGAGTTCCTCTGGTAGTGTACGGGTAATCCGATCATAATATGCGAGCCTGATCTCGTATTCGACTGCTTTCCTCATAAAGCCACGCCTTGGATTTTGGGACGAGAGTTGGAGGTCGGGTATCCTGAGAGTTCACTTGTAAACGACACGAAAAGGGTACGAAGATGGAAACGCGAACCATTCTTTCCACACCCACTGGAAGTTAAAGTTGCTCATATGCACAGAAAACCATTCTGCAAACCTGTGGCCAACTTCCACGTCTAGCCCATCACCGAGGAAATTGTACAGCTTCCTGATCGACTTTCCAACCGCCGGTCCAACAGTGGAGGG
>Ga0307517_10007646_pt1 | contig 15711 bp, 14 predicted proteins | sample 23_EM_MG_FD_194515 | JGI IMG/M metagenome (GOLD analysis project Ga0307517, IMG submission 194515) | Populus trichocarpa ectomycorrhiza microbial communities from riparian zone in the Pacific Northwest, United States - 23_EM | ecosystem: Host-associated > Plants > Roots > Unclassified | place...
GATGGCAATTCCCATCCAGGTACCCGGATTCAACTCGGCCACGAGGGTGTAGCAGACTACCATTAATGAAATATATAAAATTATATACAGGCTATGCTAGAAATCGAGAGGGTGAAAGCGGACGAAAGTAGGTGTCTGCGTAGTGGGACCGGCAGGGTGCGGACGAGGGTAAGAGTCCGCGAAGGGCGCCGGCAGGGTGCGGACGAGGGTAAGAGTCCGCGAAGGGGGCCGGCAGGGTGCGGACGAGGGGAGGAGGCCGCGTAGAGTGTCGGTAGGGTGTTGCAAGCATTATGGGGCGTCCCGGGACGAATCTAGGCTGTCGGGCTCCCAGAATCTGGCAGGTCTACTCGAGAGACCCCCGGGCGAGAAGAGACTGAAGGTGGGTGTTCGGACGGAATCAGGCCGTGACAAGTGCGTCGGGTGGTGAGGACGGGAACAAGGGTGTTGGGAGGCACCAGGCGCAGGAGGTGCAATCATAGGACGCCCGGACGTTCAGGACGTTCAGGACGCACAGGACGCAAAGGCGGACGTTTAGGACGTACGGAACGAATGGGGCGGACGCACGCCGTCCGGATGCGGGCCCTATCCGTCTGGAGTAAACGCTTTTTTTTGCTGATGCTCCCACATATCGATGAGAAGTTCTTGAAGAATGCCCCTCCCAGTGCCTATTTCCTGAACCTTTTTCACAAGATAAATCAGGAACTGGAAATTGGGGCTACCACCGCCAGTAAAGAAAATGTGGTCAGGATAGAGATGATCTATCAGATCCATAAGGACTACAGGACGGCCATCGACGCACTTAGCGAACAGATCGAAGCCCTTACCAAGGAAGTTAGCACCCTCAAGAACGCTACACCCCGGCCTGACACCCCCACTCCGATACCCTTCCCACTTCCAGTAGCAGCCCCTGAGCAGACTACTGCCCCCGTTTCCCGTCCATCAGCTCTCCCCATAGCCGCGCCACCCAGATCGTTGGCCACTGTGGCCAGAAAGGGCAGAAAGGAAAAGACTACCAGGGCTGCTAGGGCTACCAATACCCAGGCAAAGTTAACTACCAACAATAGACCCCAACTGAAAAAGGGTCTCACATCAAGAGAACGTCGCCTGGTCATTAAACGCGAGGGCGAACCACTCCCCACAACTGCCCTAGATCTAAGAGATGACATCAACTTGGCACTAGCTGCGACCTATATACACACTGTCTCCCTCCGAGGGAATACTGTCACCCTTACTACCATGGAATCGATCAAAGCCAGCTCGCTCAACAGCAAAGTGGGAACATTCCTACACACGATACCGGGAACGATTAGCGTTCACCTGGACACCCCCGTGTCACATGTTTTGGTACACGGAATCCCAACCTCGAAATCGCTGGCTGAGATAGCCACAGAGCTCACCACCTTCAACATTGGATTGTCCCTTACTGGCCAACCCAGATGGCTCACCACTGACGACACTAGGGCTGGTAAAACTGCCTCTACTGTTGTGATCAGCATAACAGGCCCCAGGGCATCTGACTACGTTGGAAAACGCCTTGCCGCCTTCTCAACAACCTATAGAACTGAACGCCGCCTGTGTTTCAACTCCCACACTCAGTGTTCCAAATGCCATGGCTATGGACATCACAATAACCGGTGCACCAACCCGGCCTCGTGCCGATGGTGTGCCTCTCCACATCCTACAGGAAACCACACCTGTCCCACGGCTACTTGTCGTATACGCGGCCGACCCTGCAACCATACCGTACTTAGGTGTGTGAACTGCCAAGGCCCACACGACGCCCATACAACACAATGCCCCTCCCACCCTAAGATTCCTCAAAACGAGAAGCCAGATGGAGATGAGGAGGAGATGACCACTTGATAATTATGATTTTTGTTGTAGTTATTGCGTAGACTTTGATTCTACATTTTCACTTGCGTTTTGAGATGATGATGGAGTTTCTTTTGTTTGATTAAGGTTTTACTAGGCCATACTTTAGGGTGCATGCCGGAGTTTTCCTGTAGTTAAATACGAAATAAACTCAGAGGATTTTACAAAAAATACAAAAATCCTTGCCCTGTTGTCCACTTAGAGTACCATGGTAATCTGTGACAGAACTAGAATGATTGTCAGCATTCACTGGGTGCCATAGACCCAAAACAATAGCAGTAGTGACTTGAATACGATAATAAAGTTAGAAGTTAAGATAGTCATTAAAAAATTAATAGTATCAAGTCCAGCCGATTTTCTTTTTGTAAAATCCTGTGAGTTTATGTCGTATTTAACTACAGGAAAACTCCGGCATGCACCCTAAGGTATGGCCTAGAAAAACCATTAATATAACAAAAGAAACTTCAACACCGTCTCAACTACAATATAAAATGTAGAACCAAAGTCTACGCAATAACCATAACATAAATCATAGTCATCAAGTGGTCATCTCCTCCTCGCCTTCATCGGGCTTATCATCCTCAGCACTCACAGGGCGGGAGGGGCATCGTGTAGTGTGGGCGTCGTGTGGGCCCTTGCAGTTCACACACCTAAGCACGGTGTGGTTGCATGGTCGGCTGCATATTCGACAGGTAGCGGTGGGACAGGTGTGATTACCTGTAGGGTGTGGGGAGGCGAACCACCGGCACCTGGCTGGATTGGTGCACTTGTTATTAAGGTGTCCGTAGCCATGGCAGTTGGAACATTGGGTATGAGAGTTGAAACGCAATCGGCGCTCAGTTCTATAGGTGGACGAAAAGGCAGCCAGGCGTTTCCCGACATAGTCAGAGGCCCTGGGACCAGTAATGGTGATCACGACTGTGGAGGCGGATTTTCCAGCTCTAGGGTCGTTGGTGGTAAGCCACCTGGGCTGACCGGTGAGGGACAATCCAGTGTTGAAAGTGCTGAGCTCCGTAGCTATTTCTACTAGAGACTTCGAGGTGGGGATTCCGTGCACCAGGATATGTGAGACAGGGGTATCCAAAAGAACGCTAACGGTTCCTGGTATCAGGTGGAGGAACGACCCCACCTTGCTGGTAAGCGAGGTGGCCTTGATCGATTCCATCGTGGTGAGAGTGACCGTGTTTCCCCGGATGGAGACAGTCTGTACGTAGGTTGCAGCTAGCACTAAGTTGATATCGTCTCTTAGGTCTACTGCTGAGGTGGGGAGTGGCTCGCCTTCTCGTTTGATGATAAGGCGGCGTTCTCTGGCGGTGAGGCCCTTTTTGAGTTGGGGTCTATTGTTGGTATTCGGTTTCGGTGGGGCTTGGGCAGCCCTAGCGGCCATGGTAGTTTTCTCTTTCCTGCCTCTCCTAGCCACCGTTGCCCACGATTTGGGCGGGGCAGCGGCGGGGAGGGTTGAAGGGTTGGCGTTGGGAGCAGAGGGCCGTGAAGGGGCCGTTGCCGGGAGTGTGAAGAGTATCGGGGTGGGGGTGTCAGGCCGGGGTGTAGCATCTTTGAGTGTGCTAACTTCCTCGGTAAGGGCTTCGATCTGTTCGCTTAGCGCATCGATGGCCGTCCTGTAGTCTTTATGGATCTGATAGATCATCTCTATCATGACCACATTCTCTTTGCTGGCTGTGGTGGCCCCGATTTCCTGGTCCTGATTTATCTTGTGGAAAAGGTTCAGGAAGTAGGCGCTTGCGGGGGCGTTTCTCAAGTATCTCTCATCGATATGTGGGAGGCTTGTTATCGTGTTGCTTCTGGGTCGCTTAAGCGAGGGGGGGCCTGCTGGCATGAAAATTGGGGACAGGGTCGGGGTGCCCTCCTGAGTGGAGGAGCTCCTAGCACCTGCTGGTGTTGGGGGGGGGTTGGTCTTTTTGCCTTTCCCTTTGTTTCGACCACTTGAACCAAAAGGCGGGACAGAGGGATCCATATGGTATTCGTGTAACCTGACAGGTCACGTTACGCGGAAATCCCGAGATAGTGTACGTGGTGTTTCTGAAAGTGCAAATTGCACTTAGAGGGAAAATAGGGGGGCGGAAGCATGATCAAGTCTAGCTGAAAGAATTGGTATCTGCTATGAAGGTAGCCTTTCTGTATCTAAGGTTGGATTTAGCATTCTATGGTTCTGGATTTGAAAACATGATTTGACTTAAAATGATGATTTGCAATTGTAATTTGATTCATATCAGAAGACCTGATTTAGAGGTTCATCTAATTCTATATTTTATAGTTAATTATTATTTGGAATAAAAAAAGGTTAATTATAATAAGATATGCCAAGACAATAAATGTAATTCAAATTTATAATATTATTTCAGATTAGGATGAAATTATAAGGTGTTTAATATGTCCCAACCACAAATCTTGATTTTGGCTTAGCATGACTTAGAATCAAAATATCTAATTTTAAAACATGAAGACTGGATCTTAAATCAAACTTATCGATACACTGGCACCAAACTTCTTTTAAGTCGAAAGTATTATTTCATGACTAAGATTATTGAGTAATTGCTTATTCTTCCAGATATTTGAGTAAATTTATTCAAGTTATCAAGTATAGTGCACCGTGACTTGCTGTAGTACACATAATTGATAGTAAAATTTAATTATTATATTCAGTAATGAATTACTAGAAAGTGAGATTATATAGGATATACATATATTGAAAGTTTGAAGAATAAATTACAGGAATTTTTGTTTGATATAACTTTTGTAGAAAAACTGGGTCTATTATAAAATAATTTAGAAATAGATACTCAGTTTAAAAATAACAAATTAACCTGAAATATATATCGTGAGATAGTCAGATTAGTGAATATAAGACAAGAAAAAAAAGGCATGGTACCCCATTCTAAAATCTCAATATTTTCACTTAGATTTTACTTATTTCTATTGAATGTTTTAGTTGATATATATGAATGTTTAAAGGTTTGAGAAGATGTTGAAATATGTATTTGAGCTTTCTGGTATCATATTAGAAATAATATTTATTAAAAACAAAAAAAACACAAACCTCGGATTACCAGGGGATAGTACATTGGGTTTTTAAGTATAAGATTATTTGAATATAAAGAAAAGAGAACTGGAACATATAGGTACTGTTAGAGTTAATCTACTTATTTAATAGAATTGCCACTATTCAGAAAAATAATTAGAAAACTCAAGAATTATATTTTACTATTTGATACCTTCAAAATACAAAGTAGTATCATATTATATCTATATAAAACTTAATATACTTGACTTATTTGATGATCTCCAAATATCAATATTTTGTTCATGATATCAGAATTATTAGAAATATGCCTCTCAGACAAGCTTTTTTTGTAAATCCTTCTACTAGGTAGTTTGTGCTCTGGCTGTAAAAATATCGTTCAGATAGTTTGGTATTATACTAGTAATATTTTATAAAAGCAATGTTAAAAAATATTGTAATAATATCTGAGACACTCGTGTCACAGACTACTACTCATTTTATATATGTGGAGAAATAGTTTTTCTAGTGTTTTCATTAGTGTACTTTCTTTCAATACAGATGATATGAGATAAAGACCTGAACCTTCCCTTATTGTTTTATATGTATGGTACATTTTCACTCTGTTCACCTTGTCTGAATAGTCAATTGAATTCGTCCTGTACACTCATAGTACTCAATTAAAACTTGACGGTTCTCATTACAAGGAAAATCTAAGAAGGGTTAATATATTCTGGAGTGCTATGGGTTAACACCTAGCTCTGGGTCCTTAATTTTTATTGTCAGCCATCAATAAATAATTGAATAACATAACAACCCCTTCTCCTTTTAAACTAAGATTATATAAAGAGTGATACTGTAAGTTCAGCTTCATTTAGATTGAATCAAATTTGGAACTTTGATATTTTGAACATATGAATAAGATATACAAGAATTTTGACTATTATAATATTATATATTTTCTGGCACGGTTATCTGAAGGTAGTTTTAATTTGACTTTGGTCAATACAGATATAATACATATGATACATAATATAATATCTCAAGCTATTAGAAAGAGATCTCTAGTATAAAGGTCAGGCTATTCTAGTTACTGTTTAGTGAAACAGTGCGAAACAGAAGAAAATGCGAGACAAATTGGAAACGTAGTTTGAATCAATGACTCTGCTTACAGTTTTCAACATTAAGCTTCACAGCTAAAATTTGGAAAGTGAGTTTTCGGAAATCGCTTTTCAGGAGAAAAAATACATCTTTGAGATATTCCAGCACTCACAAGCTTTTCGAAATTCATAATAAGCTCCTACGGCTGCACCCCAGATCATCTCTGCATTGCGTAATAGAAAGACTCTCCGCCTCTCCTCCCATCGCCCAGTTACAAATGGAGGCAAGCAAACCCGACCACCAATAAGACACACAACGAACATAAGCGGCAAATGAAGCCCAAATAGTGTGCGAGATAAGGTAAAAAGCCGCAGAACCTCCGCATTTGTAAATGCCGCCCGATGTAATCCAGACTTTAACGGAATCTAATTGGTGGCGGTGGCTGGCTAGGTTAGATCAGTTTTGGGAAATGAGATTAAACCAGGAATTACCTATGGTTGAATCATCCGAAATCTCCTGAGGGTAAACTCCTTCAGATCGTCAAAACTGAACACAATATCGGGAGGGTTCTCCTGGACTTCATCAAAGATGGCATCATAGGGAATCCGGAGCTCAGTAGATCCCATCGTTGATTCCAGATTGCCTTCTGTGTCAATTGTGATTTTCTGGACACAGGTCGGGGCACGCCGGGGGTTGTGTCCGGATTCCGGGCTGCCAGACTCAACCAGGCTCCAGCATTCAATGCCTAATGCAAGTGGGTCCTTGGCCACGCAGACGAGAATCACGCATCGTATTCTATCGGCAGAGTTGATGAGCCACCACGCGGCGTCCAGGTGAAAGAATTCTTCTCCTGCAGAATACCCAACTTGAATCATCACTGAAGGCCACGCATTTCTTCCCACCCGAGTTGCTGGTCCAAAGCCCCTATCTCCTTGCTTGCTGCGGACCCCTGGATCCTGCAGTAATGTCGCACCAAACCCTTCAACCGACTGGAAACTATGCCCCGGAATAGAAGAGATCTTTACGAGAATCTCAAGGTAAAGGCTCATACCGATCCTCCCGTGTTCCGGCCCAGAGCTTATGCGTAAGATTGCTGCATTTAATGTATTCTCGAATGTCAAGCGTACCGCAGTTCTTAGCTGGACCCTGCGTAATTCTCGCTCAATCGCGTCAAAATCACCGTCGGTGACTCCGTGAAAATATAAGAAATTTTCATCGGCCAACCCGGAATCAAAAGTTTTCTCGACTATCGTCGCAAGCTTTCGTGCTCCTTGGTATTCGAACTTGCTCTTGTTGGGGATTAACGCAGCTTGCATCACAAACTGGGTAGCTCCTCCGCCCCCCGCACTGGCCCCAGCACCGGGGCTGATTGGGCCGTGTACAAATCCATCCGGGTTATTAAGCAGAGACATGAGATGGTGTGAATCCCGATATGTGGGTGAGAAAATTGCTTCTGCGGGTGACGTATGTGAGCTGGAGTGGAGGACGCTTTTTCGACGGGCAAAAAGGGGGTAACGATTGGGAGGGATGTGTGGACCGAGAAATATTTGGAAGGGATAGCTGATGGAGGGAAAGGATGCACAATCTTTGGGTAGGATTATTCCCGTGAGTACTTAGGGGCAGCCTGAGGTGTTGATAGGGTAGTGAGAGCAGTCATGTAGCTCGGCCCACAGAGAAAACTGTTTAGTAGTTAGCTTGGCGCGCACACTTTTACCTTATATGTTTTGTGTTTCGTGTCTCTGTTTTATTGTTTTATTGTTTTGGCTACGATAGTGTATGCCGGTTAGGTTTAGCTAGGATAAATTTAAGAAATTACTATGTCATTGATACCTTATAAGCCGCCTCTCATGTATCCTATCATAGCTTAGCAACGAACAACCACACTGGAAATAGCCAATCAACAACGTTTCCTTTCCCTCTCAATTCGTTCAAGCACTTCAGTCTTTACCTCATCCCTGTCTAGTCCTTTAGGCAATTCATCCTCTAGTCAATTTCCCACCGATTTATTGTCCGGTTTACCAAGAGGTCACAGTTACGCACAGGAGGGACACTTCGGCACGCGCGACACACCATCCAACCCAACGGGTCTAGCAAATCATCCCGACACCGGTATTTTGCTTTTGAGTGTCTGATTCAAGTGAAAACTAAATAATTAAAATGGAATAAGCCAATGATTTTAAAAACTTCATTTTGTAATAAAGTAGGGTTTCTGGTGAACAACAAGTGACAACAATCAAGTTGCAATGATGTGCTCAAAGTAAAGTTTTCCACAAAATAGAAACAATCTATTTTTCACAAAATCATATAATGAAAGACCCCTTAAGTTACCCAAGTATGATAAAGACGTTTTTGTAAGTCGAGTTCATTGCACAATTTATGTAAACGTAAAATGTGTCTACCCCATTCTTGCCGAAGGTTGCTTCTTTGTTGAACAGAAGGTCAGAGAGGAGTCCAGTCGTGTCAGTCTTAATCTCATGGATCTCTTTGGTCTGGGAGGCCTTGGCTCTTACTTGGCGGGCATGTTTAGGAAAAGACGGGACGGGACGACGAAATGTCGTCCGTCCTCGTCCTTGCCCGGGACGGACGGACTGCCCCGTTGCGAACACCGAGCATATTGGGAAGCAATTGTTGCGTCCTGGCTCAGGAAGCTCGGAGCCTCAAGAACCAACTTCAACCAAGACTACCTTGACCTCAATACTCTGGCGAGCAACGAGCAGCCAACACCCTGACCAATAAGCCAATAATCGTCCCAGAAAGAGAATTCGAGATATCTCAGGTTCCTTAGCCTGCCGCTCATATTCCGATTCAAAGAGAGCGGTAATTTTAGCATTAAATTGGCATGCTGAACTTAGTTTTGATGTTATAACCATCAATGTTCACATCAATGGTGGAAATAATGCTCAGTGAGCTTAAGTTAAGGCTCCTTTCTTCATTCACATAAGCACATATATAAATGCATGCAGTCAGAGTCATGGGCTTGTTTTAAGGTGTCCTTTCCCATTTAGCCATTGACACAGGAACCGGCAGAGCAATTCCGCGACGCGAGTACTTCCTTCCTCGGTGACATACTAATATTACCCTCTCTCAGGGTCTACCCCTAAGCTACCAGGCCCTCTTTGCTCTTACAGCCTATGCAATATATATATATATATTGGAGATCGGGAATCCGACCCCTGGGGTTGTGCTCGAGCCAACTGGGCGACCGTGTTTCTGAATTTTGATTTCCACGTTTTCCGATTGTTCTTTTTCCAGAGGCTTTAGAGCGCCCCCTTCTCAGCCAGTCAGAGTTCAGAGGTTGTGGCCCTCCAGCCACTACCTTAGAAGGTGTATGGAGGACAGAAGTTCGGACATTGCATGTGGGGATGCAAGGGCATGAACAGATGTATGGAGTTATCCATGCAGAAGCTCTCTCCTCTTAAGCACCACCTCTAATGCAGGATACGTGCCGTGACATCTCCACTCGTCAATACCTCGGAGTATGATAATTCTTTAACTTCCCTTAGCCCAGCTATTAGTAAACTCCCCGGACCTAGTAGTTATCCACCTATAGCTCAGCCAGACTCATAATGTCCCTTCTCCATCGTTAATGTTACAGAAGAGACAAAACTGCGATCCAGAAAATTCGGTCCTTAGGCAAGGGAATCAGCTGACATTTTATTTTATTTTATTACCTGACCGGATAAGTATCAGTGTGCTAACATCAAAATCCCAAATTGTTTCTTGTGATTCTGAAACCTCGAGCGGAACTGCCATAATGAACGTGTGTTTAGATAATAGTGAATCGAGATGGAGAAATTTGGACGCGTGAAATTTGATAGTAAAGTGCTAGAACAAAAGGATATGCTTGCTGGTATAATACAGTATCTTCTGTTTCCAAAAATTGTTGACTTCACATTCTTTTTCTGTTCACCTCCGGTTGCATGTTAAGATTCTACCCCTCTTTTGAACACACAGTACCACGCATACCACATTCGTGATTGGACTTTACTATCATCCAATCATTTATTGCAGTTGCCATTAGACCTGTAGGATAAGTGTTCATCATTCTCGTCCACCAGTGCCAGCATTTTCCTATCTTTGATGACAGTTAGCTGTAGTTATCTACAATTACCATGTATCACCTGCCATCACCTGACGTTCCCTACATCTGCTTGATATTACTGGTGGCTGGCCGTGGTCACCGACTGTTTTTCACCGGTATTCAGCCATGCCCGGCCGTTCCTTATAGATTTCGGTGGTTATCCCATATCACCGGTAGTCACTCGCTGTTTATCACAGTCGCTACCGTCACCCGTCGTCACTCGCCGTCCTTTATCGTGCCCGACGACGCCGGTGGTCACCTGCTGTTTCCTGCAGTTCCACCTATACACCTACCGTCTTCAAACACCCCTGGTACAATATTGTCCCAAGTTGCCCGGCCTGTCGTCTTTGCCTATAACGGCCGTCTTTGAATCTTATACACGTGGACCGGGCATCTTCCATCGTCTCGTCTCGTGCAGGGCTCTTGGGAGTTCGTCTTCCGGGCCCTGTTGGGGCCCTGGACGGTTGTAGATGGGCCCCGTCATCACCGCCTTGTCTACTAAAATTGGGAGCAAGAAGCTCCAAGAACTGCAGAACATCTAACCGGGCCACTGCAAATCATACCACCGAAAAGTTGACATTTTTGGTACCATACTTTGTAAGGGGCGGATTAATAAGGAACAGAGAGAAGGTATAATACAGTGTAACGATATAGTATTCTAGTCAGAAAAAGCTTCTAGGGAAGAAAGAGAAATAGATATGAGGGTTTGGTGGAGCGGGGGGAGTGGCGTTGATTGTACAAGTGGGAGACAAAAATGAATAATCATGAGAAGGAGGAGAAAGGAGAAAGGAGGAAAGGATGGATTATGCATCATGAGCCACCATAGGACTTCCTGAATCAATTCCCATTCATGCCCGTCCATGAACTTGGGTTTATGTATGATACCCAACAAAAAAGCAAAGGCTTCGCCACACCCACTCCGCATCTATAATACAGCAGTCATCTATAAAATGATAGTAGCGAAGCGGTTGTCAAGGAAGATCAGGTAAGAGCGATAGAATAATAGAGAAAGATCAAGGAGGAAAAAATAAAAAAGGAAAGAGGCACGATTACGAGGAGGAACCCAGGGGCTATTTTGGTATCATTTGGGATGGGAGGGGAGGTCTTAGGTTCGGAGAGTAGTTGAACGATCCGGGCATGCCCTCGGGAGGCAGCTAACTCAAGGGCTGTTTCGCCACTAGGGCCTGATATGTTGGGATTGTGATCCTCTCGTTTCAATAGTAACTTTACTATTCCCCGGTGCCCGCCCAGGGCGGCCCACATGAGTGGTGTTCGACCGGATTTGGTGTCCGCAGTGTTGGGATTTATATCCTCTCGTTTCAATAGCAACTTTGTCACCCTCCCATACCCACGCTGCGCAGCCCACCAGAGTGGCGTTTGACCATGTTCGGTGTCCGCAGTGTTAGGATCGATATCCTCGCGTTCCAATAGCAGCCTTATTATTCCTTCATGCCCGCGCTCCGCAGCCCACCAGAGCGGGGTCCGACCATATTCGGTATCCGCAGTGTTGGGGTTGATACCCTCTCGTTCCAATAACACTCTTACTATCCCCTCATCACCGAGCACCGCAGCCCACCAGAGTGGCGTTTGACCATATTTGCTGTCTGCGATGTTGGGATTGATATCTTGCCATTCCAATAGCAGCTTTACTACTCCCTCATCTCCGCGCCGCGCCGCCCACCAGAGCGGTGTCTGGCCATGCTCAGTTTCTGCAGTGTTGGGATTGATGTCCCCCCGCTCCAATAGCGAGTTCACTATTCCCTCGCTTCCACCCCTTGCAGCCCACCAGAGCGCTGTCCGACCATAGTCGGTGCTCACGGCTCCTGGATCAACATCTTCTCGCTCCAATAGCAACTTCACTACCCCTACATTCCCACCCCTGGCAGCCCACCCCAGCGCTGATCGGCCATATTTGGTGTCTGTAGCGTTGGGATTGATGTCCTCTCGTTCTAGTAGTAACTTTACTAGCCCACCGTGCCCGCCACTAGCAGCCCACGTGAGTGGCGTTTGACTACATTCAGTGTCTGCGGTGTTGGGGTTGGTATCCTCTCGCTCCAATAGCAGCTTTGCTACTTCTTCATGGCAACCCATCGCGGCCCAGAAGAGTGCCGTTCGGCCATATTTGTTGTCGGTAGTGTTGGGATCGGTGTCCGCTCGCGCCAATAACAACTTTACCACCCCCTCGTACCCGCGCTCCGCAGCCCACAACAGTGGTGTTCGGCCGCACTCGATGTCTGCAAGGTTGGGATCGATATTCTCTCGCTCTAGTAGCGACTTTAATATCTCCTCATTTCTACCCATCACGGCCCATATGAGCGGCGTTCGGCCATATTCTGTGTCGGCAGTGTTGGGATCGATATCATCTCGTCCCAACAGCAATTTTACCATTCCCCCGTGGCCGAGCTCTGTAGCCCACCAGAGTGGTGTTTGACCATATTCGATATCGACAATGTTGGGGTTGATTCCGGCTCGCTCTAATAGCATTCTTACTACTCCTTCGTGTCCGCGCTGCGCAGCCCACCAGAGTGGTGTTCCACCATATTTAGTATCTAGAGTGTTGAGATCGATATCATCTCGTTCCAATAGCAGTTTTACTACTCCCTCATACCCGCGCTGCGCAGCCCACCAGAGTGGTGTTTGACCATATTCTGTGTCTGGAGTGTTGGGATTGATATCCTCCCGTTCTAATAATAGTTGTACTACTCCCTCATACCCGCGCTCCGCAGCCCACCAGAGTGGTGTTCGACCATATTCTGTGTCTGGAGTGTTGGGATCGATAACCTCGCGTTCCAATAGCAATCTTACTATTCCCTCATACCCGCGCTCCGCAGCCCACCAGAGTGGTGTTCGACCATATTCTGTGTCTGGAGTGTTGGGATCGATAACCTCGCGTTCTAATAGCAATCTTACTATTCCCTCATACCCGCGCTCCGCAGCCCACCAGAGTGGTGTTCGATTATATTCTGCGTCTGGAGTGTTGGAATCGAGTTCCTCTCGTTCTAATAGCAATTTTACTACTCCATCATACCCGCACCAGGCAGCCAACCAGAGTGGTGTTCGACCATACAAGGTGTGTGCAGTGTTGGGATTAACATCCGCTCGCTCCAATAACATTCTGACCACTCCCTCGTGTCCGCGCTCCGCAGCCTGGAAGAGTGGTGTTCGACCATACGGGGTGTCTGCAGTGTTGGGATTAATATCCGCTCGCTCCAATAACATTCTGACCACTCCCTCGTGTCCGCGCTCCGCAGCCTGGAAGAGTGGTGTCCGACCATACGAGGTGTGTGCAGTGTTGGGATTAACATCCGCTCGCTCCAATAACATTCTGACCACTCCCTCGTGTCCGCGCTCCGCAGCCTGGAAGAGTGGTGTCCGACCATACGGGGTGTGTGCAGTGTTGGGATTAACATCCGCTCGCTCCAATAACATTCTGACCACTACCTCGTGTCCGCGCTCCGCAGCCTGGAAGAGTGGTGTTCGACCACATTGGGTGTCTACGGCGTTAGGATCGATATCCTTCAACTGCAATAGCTGCTTTACAATATGCTCATGGCCACCCCTAGCCGCCCACCAGAGGGCCGTTCGGCCCATGTTATCTCTTTCGTTAATGCTCCACTCTTTCATCGTCAATAAAGCAGCAACGATCTCCCCGACTCCGTGAAGCACTGCTCCATGGAGCCCTGTAAAACCCTTGGGCATAAACCTCATATCACTCGGGTCTTGCCAATCTCTATACCCATAATAATGTAGCAGGAGAAGCCGAGACGCTATATGCTCTTCGAATTCAATCAGAAGCCCCAGTGCAATCGGATTCGTGCTCTCTACCTTCTCTCTTCTCATATGCTTTCCCCAATAACAAGAAGCATATTCAACTAGTGGGACTGTCGGCGGGGCAGAACGAAGAGTTGGCGAGAGTTCCCGGACACACCGGAAACTGAGGTATGTCAAGCAAACTTCCGCTATCATCGAGTGCGGGCTTTCGAAGAGGCTTGGGTGATTGGATAAATACTCTTGCAAAGTGAGGTGGATAAGCCGGACGGTGGAAGAGGATGCCTCAACCGTGATAAGCCCCATAGAACATCTCACGAGTGTTCTAATTGTAGGAACGTTTCCGAGATCCAGATCTGTAGATCCTATCTTCACTCCTAGGGCATGGCATAACTCGCTGGCTAGTAATGGTCGCTCCGAATTCGATACCCACATCAAGGCTTTCACTCCAAATCGGGATCCGCTCCCTTTCTGTGCCTGTATTCGTGCTAGGGTTGTCGCGTAGGCATCCCCCAAGTGATTTCCCCGGGTAATCTCGTCCAACTTTTGCCTTCTCGCAGAGACGGTAACCTCTCCTAGGATGGCGTCAATACTAAGTGAGACAAGGAGGAAGCTACACACCATAGTTAGTCAATATAAGAGGCACGGAGGGAAAACTGCTGATTCCGTTACATACATTCCCGCGATCTTTTGCGGAAAAATTCTCAGGATATCCGCTCGTAAACCATCGGACATGGCGTCACATTCGATGTCCATCTCCAACCTCCTTTCTAAATATCTTTTTATGTCTTCTGTCTTCGGGCTGATGGGTACAACAACCCTAGCGGCGAAATATCTTTTAATTTCCCCCTTGATCTGAGGCCTCCCCGTGAAAAATATTCGTGTTCTCGGTGACCCCTCAAGGATATCCTTCAGTGACACAAGAAGCTCCAGTAGATGTTTGGGGAGACACTCATCTAAAGCGTCAATACAGATGAAAGCCCGGGGTGACATGGCAATAACTTGCTTAAGCATCTGTACCATATCCGAGAGTAGGAGACCTCGACCCCCGAACTCGCTCTTCTCCTTTTGAAATGCTCCTCGCACGTCCTCCAGCACTCCGCTTCTAGCTACCAGCTGCTTAAGGATAGCTCCTATGATATTGGTGGTTGTTTGCTCTTGTTGATCGCGGTAGTCGCAGTAGAACATTGCGATCGCAATGTCTTCGTCGCGGGGTCCATTGCAGAGGTCATCGATCACTAATGAGCTAATATTCCTAGCCGTCAGCAGTAAGTTCTTTTCCCAGATGCACTAGGCACTTACCTTAGATACGTCTTCCCTACTCCCGGATCCCCGTAGCAAAATAAGACAGCCTTATCCGCTGTCTCTTCATTACTCCTCCACTCCCGAAACTCGTTGGTTTCTAAAAGCCAGTTCCCCACACCATCGAGTCTGTCCGTACGCACATCCTGATGCCTCCCTATAGGGTCCAGTGGTGAGAGCCACTTCATTATTTCTAGGTTCTCATCGGCTATGACATTTTTGACATTGACGGTATTATGACTATTCGTTACGTTACCGCAGTCGACATTACCGTCACCGATCGAGATCGAGGGCGGATACGCTGTACGGTCCATCGTAATTTTCAAGGTATTCGCCGAGCCGAGATATGCTGTACTGAGTAGTGGTAGCTATGGTAGCGGTGATGGGGCCTCTATGGAACTTTGACAAGCTGGTCTGGCGAAAAAGAGGGGGCGGTTCTATCCAATGTTGCAATGAAGGGGGGGGTTTGATCAAAAAATGATCGAAGGCTAGGAAGGCGCTTTTTCGAACCGGGGGGTTATAAGATAGAACCCCTTCTAACAAATCGGTAAACCACGATATTTGAGGG
>Ga0307517_10007647_pt1 | contig 15711 bp, 13 predicted proteins | sample 23_EM_MG_FD_194515 | JGI IMG/M metagenome (GOLD analysis project Ga0307517, IMG submission 194515) | Populus trichocarpa ectomycorrhiza microbial communities from riparian zone in the Pacific Northwest, United States - 23_EM | ecosystem: Host-associated > Plants > Roots > Unclassified | place...
TGTTCTAAGTAGAAAAAACAAAAGGTTCAAAATGGGGTTTTGGATGAAAAAACCATAAACTCCATTTTTTATAGGCCACCAGTGGCCGAATTTAAGGAATTTCAAATGATGTGTTGTTTTTTTTTTCCGGTCATTCGCCTATTGAACTAAGAAGAAAAACAAAGGGCCGCGTGCGTGGTCTTAACCTAGGAAGCATGTGCACGGGTTTTTTCTTGATGGGTTAGCGCTTGGCCTAGCTTATTAGATCCAACAACGTCTTATCTCTTTTTTTTTTTCAATTTTAATTTTTTATTAATACCTTTATATATTTTTTAAACATAATTTTTTTATTTATGTTTTAGTTAATACCCCCTTCTCCGTGATTGTTGTGTGGCTTTTCTAGCTTTTTAAAAATAATTATTATTTTTTAATTATATTGGGTGTGTTTAGTTTTTTTTAGGAGGTTAGTATAATTTATTTGTAATTTTTCTTATCTATTTTATATAAATTAAATATTTATTTCTTATAAATTTATAAACTTTTTAATATGTACAGCCTTGTAAAATATTTATTTTATTTTATTTTATTTAATAAATTTTATGTATGTGTCGATTTCTATTAAAAATTGATTTTAATAAACAAATTTATTAAACACAACTAGATCAATAATTTTTTTTGTTTTTGAATAATTTTTTTTAATGTTACCGTGATTGTTTTTTTTATATTTATATTATTTTATTTTTTATCATTGTTTTTTTAATATAATTCAAATAAAATCAATTTATTTATTTAATTAAAATTATAACCCGAGGTATTAATTTTATATTTTTTTAGATAAAAAAAAGCACTTGCCATGCCTATATATTTCACCTATCAAGTCTGATTCTGATCGTGATCATAAAAAAAACAATTAGACGAAGCATGCCATCTACTTTCCAAATCTTAGATTCAGCCAGCAATTTATTTTATTTTATTTTATTTGTCCTCGGACAATGTGAGGACCTGCTCTTTGGGCTCTGACCCAGGTGGGCCGACTGGAGCAGGTTATTAGATTAAAAAAATAAGATATTAAAATAAAAATTGGAGGAAAGATCGTGGATAATAAATTGAAAGAAAAAAATATAAAAAATAAAACTATAAATATAAAAAAAAAGTCAATAGAATGAATGTGATATTTAATATAAAAACAAGAGTACTCCTTTCGTCACACAAAAATAGGAAAATTAGATACTGAATTCCTTGAATATTTTTTTAGAAAAAATATACCTTCAGAATTACAATAAATATCGGTATTCATGATGAAAAAGAAAAAAATTAAAAATGATAATAAAAGGTGTTTTTAACCATAGTAATGAATATTTTTTAATTTTTTTATTTAAAAATATATTGAAATAATATATATATATATATATATATTTAAAATTTATTTTTAATATTAAGATATTTAAATAATATAAAAATATAAAAATAATTAAAAATTTTGAAAACTCACACCCTCTCATTAATTATTAATTAATGTGCCCTCATGTGCACAAGTCAGAATCGCCAATTACCGACCAAACTAAATTCCACTGTCCCCCTCCTCTCTACCTCCCCAATGGCTCCACCGGAAAGTGACTCCGTCGAGCCTGTAACTCCGGCAGGCAGACTATTCCTCCTACCAGAAATGAATACCGTAATCCACTGTGTATTTGGTGTAAAAAACAAGATAGACATAGACTCCACAAGATCAGTAATCAAGAATTCTCTCATGCTCAAGCACCCAAGATTTTGCAGCCTCCTAGTACGTGACAAGAATGGACGGGAGCACTGGAAAAAAACAGATATCGATATCGATCAGCACTTCATTATTGTAAACAAAAAGACATGTACTGATGATGATGATGATGATGATGATGATGATGTTGATAAAGCAGTGAATGAATATATAGCTGATTTATCAGTTAGTACTCCACTTGACATGAACAAGCCTTTGTGGGAAGTCCACGTCATGTTGGAGAAAAAGTGTGTTATCATGAGGATTCATCATGCGTTGGGAGATGGGATCTCTTTGATGTCAATGTTTTTGGCAAGCTGCAGGACAGCGAGCGATCCTGAGGCGATACCTACTTTGGTCACTGGGAGGAGGCCGGATTGTGGGAAGGAAGGGAAACAGCAGGATTGGAGAGGGGTTATTTTGAGACTTCTAAAGATGGTTTGGTTTGGCATGGCTTTTAGTTTGGAGTTTGTGTTGAGATTTTTGTGGGTTAGTGACAAGAAGACCGTGATTTCTGGTGGTGATGGGGTGGAGCTGTGGCCGAGGAAATTGGCTACTGCCAAGTTTTTGATTGAAGATATGAAGAATGTGAAAGGAGCTGTTGCTAATGCGGTAAGTGCATGGGCTCTTTTACCTTTTTCTGGGAAACAAATTACAGATTTTGTTATTATATATATTGATGGAGTGATTTGCTTGTGAATTTGTGATTAGCCATTGAAAGGTGTCTTTGCTTTTAGCTTCACAACTTAGTCTATTTGTCTTCCAACAACATATCTATGCCTTCTTGGAACCACTCAGTTGCTGGATTAGAAGTTTTTTTTTATAATTAATTACGGGTTCATGTAAGTCTGAGGTTTGTGAAACCTGAATCGGTGATTTCTAGAAGACCTGACCGGTTAAGCTTTAGAGTTCTAGATAAGATTTAATCAATATATATAGAAAGGGGTGTTTAAAAAATATATCTAGATTATTTGTAACCAGGATTCATGCCGTCTTATAATTAGAAGCCCTGATAATTATCTTCTTGCAATTAGCATCTCTCATAACTGTTAGCCACTTCATAACATATCATATTTACCACGTGGCAGGGCTTAAAATCTTTCAAATAAACAAAGTGCTCAGTTGAATATGTGTCAACACTAAATGTTAATAGTATCTCTATTTTACAGTATATGATTATGATATCATTATCACACGATGAAGATAGACCAGGGGTTCTTCGCGTAATCAATGATTAAAGAGCATGCTAGGGTGATTAAGAGAGTTAATTTAACAATAAACCAGAGCCACTTATTGTATCTACCTGCCCTTTTATTCTGTCATGTTTTTGTTTCAGCCAATACTACGATCATGACATCTGAACAACTCTATGAATGCTAAAAAAGTTTGAAATCATGTTTTGTGTTATTAGACCCACAATGTGATGAGTGTCATATCAACGGGGAGGAAAAAACTAATTGAACCAAAAAAAGAAGAGAAAAATTAGCGAGAAAACTTGTTCATATCGGGGATTTTCATGATATGATGAAACAACAAGTCAATAGTCAAGTCTAGCTGGTAGAATAAAGTTATGTGAATTTTTTTTTTCTTGCAATATCATTTGGACTTAATAAGGAAAAACAAACATGGAAGTCAGGAAAAGAGTTGTCTCAACCAACAACATTACTATCAGGCAACGAATAATTGAGATCCTTGGACATTTCGACTGGCAGACATGGGAACAATAGCATACACGCAGTTCATTTCTGATATAATGACTTTGATTCTGTCAAATTAACGCAGACCATTAATGACGTCCTCTTCGGGGTGATATCATCTGGACTGTCAAGATATTTGGATCACAGATCTCCGGAAGGTAAAGCGAGATTTTGTTTTGGTGCTTGGATTTTGGATTTTGAACAAACATTTCCTTATTATTTATATTGAATTCAATGCCTCTGTAGCTCTGAAAGAGGGCCAGCAAATAACAGGAATGGCCATGGTTAATTTAAGAGAACAACTATCCATGCAGGTGAATTATCCACTTCTTTCACTCTGTCTACGTTTTTTCAAGATTCCAAAGTAGTAAATTTGGGACCAATGTCTTATCAACACAGCTGTCATATTCTAGGTAACCCCAGGTAAAGCTACTAGTTCAAACCATATTGGAAAACATTTGCAAACTTCAGATGACTAGTTTAGTAATATAAAGTAAATGAATAACTTTTTAATCCGAGGATGGATAATTTATTTGTTTCAATCTAAAGAAATCTATAGCCTGTCGAGATAGATCTATCTAGACATTTTAAATACGGTTAATAACATGTTTTCGCTTATTCTTTGCAAGCCATTCAAATGGTTTCCTGACTGACCTGTTCAGGATCTATCCGAGATGTTGAAGAACAATTCAGGATCGCAATCACGATGGGGCAACAGGTTTGGCTTCATTCTCCTACCTGTTTTTTATCGTAAAAGTGATGTCGACCCTCTTCAGCACGTGGGACGAGCCAAGACGATGATTGACAGGAAGAAAAAAACATTAGAGGCTCACTTCGCGTATCATATCGGACATCTAGCAATGTCTTTGCTAGGACCGAAGGTAAACAAGACATTGAGATATTCTTACCTCATAGTTTTGGTGTATGCTTATATATAATTCGATTCTGTTTGCATTTCAGGCCGCATATGTCCTTAATTACAGGGTTCTTTGTAATACTACGTTTACATTCTCAAACGTGGTTGGACCACAAGAGGTGGTTACTATGTCAGGCAATCCTGTAACGTTCTTAAGGGTGAATACATCTAGCATACCCCATGTACAACCTCTGAACTTTAATGATTCTCCATTTTTAAACTTTAATCCCATTGTTTGTTGGGTGGTAATGCATAGATTAATTTGTTTCTAATACAAGTTTTTTTGTTTTTTTTTGTTGGGTGATAATGCAGGCACTCACGATGCACATGGTGAGCTATGCAGGAAGAGCTGACATGCAAATCATGGTGGCCGAAGACATTATCCCGGACCCAGAATTTCTTGCCAAGTGCTTTGAAGATGCCTTGTTTGAAATGAAGGAAGCAGCTGCAGCCACCGTATAAATTACTCACGGAATATATGTATTGTCATTGTCTGATTAATTAATTAGCTCATTGATTTCACCAAACCAATTTAATCGTAGAATGAAAGTACTTGTAATATTTAGTGTGCTATTGGGAAACCACGTTTCCTTTCCACATGTTATTTTTAGAATCTATAATTTATAATTTTTTAAAAGCTATAATCACAATTAAAAGCCATAGCTTTTCTAAACGGATTTTTAAGCACAGATTGGTATTGAAAAAAATGCAAGTACATGAAAACTTGAGTCTAAATAAAAATACTTTATTCAACATGGAAAAAAAAAACTCATCTCTAGCTGTTCTCTACTTAATCAATAACTTATCACCATAATGTTTTCTTTATAACTTGAATTGACTCATCTTCAAGAAAGTGGAGGCACTCATCCTTCATCCCTTTCTATCTCTTGATATCCACAAGTGTGTATGTTGCCTTGTTTTTCTTCATTTCAGTTCAGGCCACATATCATTCATAGAGGATGTAGCCGCTGCTCAACCTCCTCAGCATCTTCATTACTTGCTAAAAATGCTTCCAACTAGAGGTATTGATCATTGCCATAATAATCCATGGTGTTTGAAGAAACCCTGAAAATGTGAAGTGTTTTTTCTTTTTTCTTTCTTTTTTGTTGGTCTATCCATTAATGACCTGCTATTTGTTGCAATTAATTTGTTTGGTTGTAGTGAAACCATCATTTCTCCAGGGGCTAAACAAGGGTTGATACCACTTGTTATTGCTCTATCGGAGAATCTGTAAGGTTAGACGTACATTTGGTTGTACATTGTATTATGGTACACTCATGAGTCATGGCAGTTTAATCGGTAACTGTCAGTTTCATATCATAGATGTGTTTTGCCAATAGGTTCTGTAACTGCACTGCTGCGGTGGCCGACAGCCCCACCAGGGTAAGATACGTATAATTTTCTTGTTGAATTGCTGTTGATTTTCTACTGTGTTTCGATGTTGTTAATGGCAATTGGAAAAGTTGTTTATTGTTTTACCTATCTTCACAAAATTGGTGCTGATCACATGGAATGGAGATGCCGGTTGTGGATGTTCGCAAGGTGTGGCTTTTAGCCAAGAATGTAACACATTAAACTGTAAGCATGCATCGATGTGCATAGTTAGATGGAGAATATTGTTGTGTGCATAATTATGTTGATTATTCATTATATTAAATTCAATGCCACCTCAAAAGTTCCACTTTTGTGTCTGCGTTGGGCATTGTCTAAGAAAATTCTTTGATTCACTGGACAAGGGCAGCTTATATTCTACAGCTCTTGCAATGCAGGTAGATCAGTATATGCACATAATTCTGGTTGAGGAAGATGCCAACAATTTCAATGAAAGTAATGGTGAACTCTTTCATACTGCCTCAGAAGTTGGTGAGAAACTTTACAGAAGGGGTGATTTTGCTGAATCTCGGATTGCAAACTTTGATGGCTATCTTCATAAAGAGGTAAAGTTCTGTAATTGAGTTTGTAAACGAATCTACTTGTTGCATGGTGACAGTTTATTGTTCTCTCAGGTCAGGCTGTTCCCAGATACTTGACGCGCCATTTTGAGCAAGGGGATCATGTAAGTTATTTATGGTTTTGGCCGTCAATATTTACAATGTTTAGAGCTTCTGTGCTTAACAAATTCTCTCATATTGTGGGTGGAAGGTTTTGGCGATGGTGACAGGGGAATTCTATATAAAGAAGGGTCTGTTTCCAGGATTTGGAAGGCCCTTTGTATCCTATGGAGAGATTTTGCAGAGGTTTGTACTAGTCTTTCCAGAATGCTTCCACATATTTCCAGTCTTGCATCGTTATTTCTCAATCAATCCTTTTGATTACTTTCTTTTTAGGGCTGGACGTACATCGGAAGTTGCTGCAAGGGTTGCTTTAAAATCACCATGGTGGACTTTAGGCTGTGCATAACAGGTATTGACCCTTCTTTAATCTGAACTCGTTGTCTTTTAGATCTAACATTTCCTTCTTCTTATTTTCTTCATTTTGGTTAATCCTGATCAGGAAGCGGCAGGCAGTGCACAATGGGAGGATGAACAAATTGAATACATTAAGGAAAAGGTGAGTGAAGAGGACAGGCAAGAGGATTTGAAGAAGGGAAAGGCAGCTGCACAGGTACCACTTTAGCCGATAATCAAAAACCAAATTTTGATTAGAAACTCTCATCGAATACATGTGGGCTGGTTTTGATGCTCATATTGATTTGGCCTGCAGAATGCATTGGATGAGGCTGCTTTCTTGTTGGATTTAGCTTCTATTTAAGGAACCTGGCATGATGTTATGGAGCTCATCGCTGAATGTTATAGAGAGGCTGGATTTGAAGATGATGGAGATTCATTTTGTACAGAGATTAATAACCGATGAGGAAAGAATCGTTTGGTTCATGGTCGTAAAATTTGATATCGAAACTATTCTCTGATTTCTATATGTTTCAGCTGTTCTGTTATTGGAGGGGCAGTGTGGAAGTGGTCTGTATCGCATGGTTTTTGAGGCAAATGCATAGAGTTTTTGTAAGCTATAAAGTACAAGAAGATGTAAAACTTGATGCATCTGTTTTTCTTTTTAATTACACGTTTTGTAATAAGCAAGTTGAGCATACATTTCATTCTGTCCAGTTAGAGAATATCTTCTCTTTGGCTGTAAGAATTTTTGTGGATTGGCTGTTGTGGATAATAGAGATGATCAGATTATTAGTTTGGAGGGGGTTAGAGTGATCACCTAGCTGGCTTTGTTTCTTATTTTCTTCACACTAAACTGAATTTTTTTAAAAAAAAAACCGAAACCGAACCGAAACCAGTTCAAACCGGCTGGTCAAAAACTGGTTTGGCTCGGTTTTTTTTTGTTTGGGCTCGGTTCAGTTTTTTTAATTTTAGGCTTATAAAACCGAAACCAAACCGGTCAGTTTTTTTAAAATTTTAATCGGTTTAATCGGTTTTTTTTCACGGTTCGGTTTTTTCGGTTATTTTTTTTTTCCGGTTTTCTTGGTTTTTCGGTTTTTTTGCTCACCCCTAATGTCTCTATAAATTTAGTGTGCTGATGAATGTCAAATTGTTTTTTCAAATTTTTTTTATTTTAAAGTCATGATATCAAAAATAATTTTTTTAAAATAAAAAAAATTATTTTCATGTATTTTCAAATAAATAAATATTTTGAAAATCAACAACTACAACACTTTCAAATACCCGTTTAGCACTTGAGTTTTAGACTCAATTAATCACCACTATTATTCTAGATTTTGGATAATACTACATAATGTCAAGTTAAAATGAATCACATATATGCATCAGCAATATTAATGGCAGCAAGGCATCTCCTTCTATTTTCTCAGTTACAGGTGCCACTTTAAGCTCTCTATGTCCTCAAACCTAGATGCATGTACACATCAAGCAATACGTAAAGACAATATACGTTTCTTTTTCGAAAAGAAAAGAAAAGTATGATGCCCGCATTATCACTCTTTCCAATCATCAACCAAAACCAATGAACATTAAAATATTCAAACATAAGACCGTGGCTTTCACCAGTTCAGTTTGTAGTGGTGCAGTCATGGCAACAGCGGTTTCTTCCAACTCGGCTTCAACAAGTTCTATCATACCTTCACTAAGGATCGGGACTTCTTGCTTGTCCCTTTCTTCCTCCTCATTAATAGCCTCCTTAGCAAACCAAATCCTTGTTTTTTACTAGGAACAATGGCCAGAGCTTCAACTGCGGCATCACCGGCTTTGTGCTCTGGTCCAATATATGCTTCAGGAGCACATACCAAGGCATTAGGACTAATCAATCCATTACCATTATCTGAGTGGTCAAGAGAGGATTTTTGTGCATCTTCAGTTGGAGATCTGAGAATAATTTCCTTAGATCTATCTTCAGCTAGCATTTGATCACGCAAGGAGAAGCGCTTGTTCAAGTTCCTGATATTGGTGGCTGTGGTAGTGGCACCAGTAGTGGTGAAAACCTTGTCAAAGAGTGCTGCTTCTCTTGGTGAAGCCAGAGCCTTCAGTTGTTTTCCAAGATTAAGGATGGTTTCTTGGCATTCTGCCAACTTCACAGAAGCTGCTTTGATCTCCCAGCCCTGCAAATTTGACCATCAGATTCAGCAGTCGTGCGAAAGAAATCAATTATCTAGAATGAACTCTTTGGATTATCTTGTTTTTGTTATCAAATTAATTTCCTAGCTAAGGTGTTGAGTGTATATATTTTACAAAGGAATTTTAATTAACACAGTAAGATGTGATCGGTAACTTACATCCTGTGGATGCTTTCCCTCTTTATTTATGCCGCAGCTCAGGGTTTCCTTCGCAGCACTGTTTAATGTTACAAATATATCAGAATTCTCTTTCAATCAGGAAAGTTTTTAATTTTTCCGATAATCTTCAGACGGTATAAAAAGATAAAACTCGTTACCTTTCCAGCTGAAGTTGAAGCTCAAGACAAGTTGCTTCTAATTCTTCACAGCAGTTACTTCTGTCTTCCAATTCAACTTCCAAAGATGAAAATTTCTGGAAGACCTCATTCAATTTAGCTTTGGTAACTGTAAGCTGAGTATCAAGATCTTCATTGATTGACTTCTGATTTTCAATCTGATCCTCTACCATTCCTTTTGATTCCTTCAAAATTTCCACTTCTGCTTGTAACCTTTCAACTCTTTGTTCTGATTCCCGAAGCTTCACCATCAGGGTCTCCGTCTTATCAGTTGCAGACTGCAGCCTGGCTTCCATATTATCCAGCTCATTTTCCAGTCTCCCGTTCTCTTCTTGCAGATTACTCAGATTAGATTGATCATGTTGTTTGCTTGTTTCTTTCATAGGGGTGTCGATACTGGAAGTTTCATTCAATGAATTTGCAATTGAAGATTCATTTGGAGACTTCCAAGTGATATAACCACCAATATCACATTCCAAAGGATGCCTTGATAATGCTGCTGCATCAGGTTCAGAAGCATTTGGATGATTTATATACCCTAAAGCAATTTTAATGTCCTCCAGGAGTTCAGTTAGACTTCGTTTTGAAATACGCTGCTGTTTAAATATTGCATTCAGAACTACCTGAAGCCAGTCAAAAGACTTATCAGTTGAATCTTGTTTTGAATGGATCTCTTGTTTCTTGTCTCTATAACCAGAATGATCTAGTTCAATGGGAACTAGTTCCTTACCAGCCGAGAAAGAGCTATTCCCACCCGCAGAAGGTGTTTGTGTGGAAACTATAGCTAATTTCTCCATCTCAACAAAATCATCCATTAAACTCATGTCCAGAACTTCAATGTCTTTACATTCCGACGGACTCTTGAGTTTCCTATCTCTGAAGTGTTCCAATTCTGCGATTAGAGCATTAGCCAATGATCCAGTATCCGAACCTGCAGTTGGAGAGTGGATTTCACGTGATGATGGACTATGCTTTGCCAGCTCCAAAGACCTCTGGTCTCCAGAAAGCTCTACAAGCTGAGCCTCGACCTGTGATAACCTTGAAGCTGTTCGTGAAAACATGATCCTTGAAGATTGAAGCTCGGCATTCTTCCTGCTCATCATTTCTCTGAGAGCTTTATTCTCCTCTTCCTTACCAAGCAATTGATCGATCAGGAAATCAACGTTCTTCACAGGAGTTTCTGGAAAATTTCCCATGATGGGGTCTCTGACTACCAAATCTCTGGTGAGGTTCGGTTTTCTTAATTCCATCTGATCCCTTCCCAGCATTTCGGCTTCACTCTTCATCTTTGAGAAAGCTGCAGGACCAGGCAGCCTTTTCCGCATTAGGGTACGAAGTCTCTGACATTCTGCTTCTAGCTTTGTGACTTTCCTCATACTCTCCAAGTGTTGCCTGCGTGATGCATCAGCAGAACGATGATTATATTCCAGCTCCTCATTTCGAACCTCAAGTTCCTTCTGAAGCATGTGAAACTCGTACTTCAGAAAAGCATTTTCTTTTTCTGTGTTATCTAATCTAGCCATTAGAGTATTGAATTCTGCAACTGTCTGAGATGCACGTTTATGCAGTTCTTCCACCAATTTCTCTTTGAGTAAAAGGGCATTACTCAGATTTGTGTTCTCAATGGCTAAATTAGTAAGCCTTTTGCTTGTCTCCATCAACTTGACTTCCAAAGTTTTCTGTGCCTTCTCAAATTCACTTGTTGCTTCCATGACAGCATCATGTATCTTTTGCTCCTGTTCTTCTCGGAAAGAGTTCAGCTGCTGCATGCATTTCTTTAATGCAGCATCTGGGTGACTTAATTTTTGATTTGCAGCTAATCCCTTCTTCGGATCTCCATCCAGTTCTTTCTTTAGGCAATCTACTTCTGCCTCTTCCTTTTCCTGGCCTAGAAGAAAAAAATATCCATTCATTGGATTGACCAAAAGACCACTAGCCAAGCATATTATACAGAAGAAAGATAATCAAATGTCATATACAGGCAGACCCAAGAAGGAAGAATCACCTGCAGTGGCTCTTGGTACTGATTTTTCATTTTCTGTCACAACATGACAATCAAGAAGCACTGAAGCTAACTTCTCGTTTAAGTTTCTTACAGCTCTAACTGGTCCTACTCCATTCCCAGTTGGAATATTTTGTGTCTATTGAAATGAAACAAAGGGAATGCATCAGTCAGATTTCATATATTCACCATGAAGTAAGTTTAATATCTGGACAAGAAACCAGCTCGTACTGAGATGCAAAGTTTCCTCTTACCAGGGAAGAATCAGAAAAGAAAGAAAGAAAGAAACAACAATAAATGTATAAGCAAGATTGCTACAGGACTTGATTACATAACATACATTAGAGGGATCATAAAGGTGTTTTCACAGAGGGAAAGTGGAAGCTGAAATAGAAATTTAATTGGCTTTGAACAAAAGAAGCCTCTGTAATTACCTCTTCATCAATTCCTTTCACAGAAATGCCGAATTTGTTTGTTGCTACAATTGTCTTTTCGGAAGATCTTTTCCTCCAAAACCATGTCTTGTTGTCCATCACTTTACTTTCTGTGTATAGTTAAAAGTAAATTCATAAGCAAGAAACATTCTTCCCAAGATTTCAGTTAAAGATCGATGCGAAGTTTAAACATATATACTCAACATGAACACAGTGGTGGCATATTTATTATAGTTAAAGATTTCAGCTCCTAGTGTCATTTCAATGATGCAATCATCTGCTTTGCAAACTTTCTACCCTTAATTATTCTCGATCATTTGATGGAACTATATAAAGATGAGCCTACTTGAACCATCTACTAATGCAAGCAAGCAATATCAATTACCATATCTAGCTATCGCCTATAATGCGGGCTACCATCTTAAAAAAAAAAAAAAGAAGAAGAAGAAAGAAGCAAGCACTATATATATCCGTTGCTCACCTGAGCCTGGCTTAGCAAGAAGAGATGTAATTAGTTATAAACGATCATCCACCATTAATGTTCCTTCCCAAGCAGCTGTGAGAGATAGAGAGAGAAAGATTTAATGTAGAGACTGTCAAGACTTAAATGCAGCAAGACCTTGACGGGTAAGGTAGAAACTGTGAAGTGACAAACAGTCGAGTGTAGTGTGTATAGAGAGCACAAGAACTTGAGCCCATAGAGATCATGTGATCTTATACAAGGACAAATGTGAGCATGGTTTTCTTGCATAGGATGCTTAGCTACTGCACCACCGACAACTATACCTAAGTATGCTAATCATATGAGAGGGAGAGAAGGAGAGAATGAGACAGTGAGGTAAAGGGAAAGGGAAAGGGAGAAAAGAAACGATGAAAACTGCCAAAGGCAAGGCAAGTGAAAGATTAGGCTTGAGGCTATCCTTTTCAGGTTTCGTTATCTTGATTTACTTCGGGATGCGAGATTATCAAAGGATGGATAGATGGTGCCATGCTAAGTAAGGTCTCGTGTGTAGCACGCTCTGTGAATTATAATGGAGTGCCTAGCACTGGCTTCGAAGGAGGGTGTGATACGAGGCATCAGAAAAAGTGGAAATGGGCCCTGATAAAAATGATTCTGTCTTAGGTATTGTTCTTTTCTGTTTAGAGTAAAACGTGGTTTGTAGCAGGAATGTCTTCGGATTTTGAATCTTTAGACAGCCACGGGAACGAACGTATTATGCAAGTTGTGGGTCTCGCAAATCATTGTGGAGCATATGATGACTGTCGTGATGTCAATTGTATTTGTTATTTTTACTATTGTTTTCGTCTTTTAAAATAATATATTTTTTTATTTTAAATTAATTCTTTTGTATTTTGAAATCATTTAAATTTATTGATATTAAAAATAAATTTTAAAATATAAAAAATATTATTTTATATATTGTTTTTTAAAAATATATTTAAAAAACAACTACAACCACATTACTAAACACACATGCGGCAACATAAATGTTACACAACTATGCCAATCAGCTTTGCATTTTTGACATATTTTGAAATCATTAAGAATCGTTGCTCAATTATCATTCATGTCTTCACTTTAATAATTGTTCTTTCAATTTTAACAATAGTGAAACAAAAGTCAGAGTTTTATTAAAAAAAAGAGGGAGGGAGGGGAGTCTGAACGTTCATTCTTTTTAGTATAAATTAGGGGTAAGTAAAAAAATCAAAAAACCGATTAAACTGATAAAATTTAAAAAAAAATAATCGAAAAAATCGAACTGTGAAAAAACCGATTAAAATTTTAAAAAAACTGACCGATTCGGTTCGGTTTGGTTTTATAAGCCTGAAACAGAACCGAATCCAAATGGAAAAAACCAAGCCAAAACCAAGCCAAATCGAAAAAACTGAAAAAACCGAGCAAAACCAGAAAAACCGAGTCAATCTGGTTTTTTTCCTAAAAAACCGAACCGAAACCGGTCGGTTTGAACTAGTTTCGATTTCTTTTAAAAAAAAATTTAATTTAATTATTTTTTTAATAAAAACCAAACTGAACCAAAAATTATCAACCCTAATATAAATTTTGCTGGGAAAACTTTCACCTTGGCAATTTTCAAGATACAACTTTATGGAATGTCTCCCATTCAAACACTTTTGTTAGATTAAAATGTCTTTGGAGAATATTGAAAGACGTGCGCCACGATTCTTTTGACCTCCTCCACCTTTATTATATGCCTAATAATTAACAGCAAACAATTAATTTATCATTTTTCTTCGACAATGTAACATGCCTAATCATGATTTCAAACAGTAAAGGAGTACGCAAGGGTCCAATATGCTGAAACAAGGAGAGAGGGAGAAAAAACTGTGGAGATGATCTATTATAAAAACTTACTTCGAAAATTTGATGATTGTTTTGTAATACGTGACCCTCATGAATGAGATGTTGTGAAATTAAATGGTTTAATAAATATTAAACATACTTTAAAAAGTGTGAAATATTTACAATGCAAAATTATATCATAGATCTTCTCACAAAAACACGGTGAATTTATAGTTCATTGTGGTTTTTTCTTTGTTTGAATATATATATTTTTTTATTTCGCTCTCATATGACTAATTGGAGGCTATTTTAAGTTAATTTATTAGGAAATAGTAAGATTACAAGACATGGGATCAAAGTAAAAAAAACAAGGGAAATGGATAGTTTTTCTTAACTTTAGACAAAATGTTTATTGTAGATCTTATACTTTCTAAATTGTAAATATTAGGGCCCCTAATTTTTGAAGTTTCATAAAACAAAGAGCCAATTTTAGTACAAAACTTCCTCTTTTTTTTTTTTATCTCTGGTTCGAGAGAGAGAGAAAGTCGCGAGATTCCAGTAGTAAAGAGAAAAAATCATCGATAATACCAATTCTAGCTACCAATATGATTGATCTTGGTATTAACGGGTCCCATTCGGTGAGAAGAGATCCACTTAGGTATTTTTTTCATCTTTAAATTGTCTAAAAAACAAATTTGAGCTGGGAAAAAGTTTTTTATTTGTTCGGGATAATTTTGGGTTTTGTACCTTTTTTAGGTTTTTTAATGTCATTTATGGGTTTCTCAAGATGTTTTGGGTAAAAAATAAATTGAAAATCAACTTTTTGGGCAAACAATATATACGGCCCAATTTTCCAACAACCCATAGTCACTAGAAACTAGGTCAGCAGACAACGAGACATATGTAAAAAAAATTTTAATTAAAATCGTTTGCCCTTTACTATTGGAAAAAATAAAGGCCTAGCTCACAAGCCTGGCCTTTTTCATAGGTTGGTGTGCGAGCCAGGCCATTTTATAGGCCAGGTGTGTGGGTAGGCCCACACCTCTGACTTTTTTTTTAAATATATTTTTAAGCCCTTTAGATTAAAAAAAACACATTATTCCATCTTTTGTTTGTTTTTTAGAGGGGTTTTTTCACAAAAAAAACTTTTGTTATCATTTTTTAAATAATATAGGGCTATTTATTATTCCAAGACTTAGGGGTGATCATTTTCGGTTTGGTTCGGTTTTTACCTTTAAAAAACAACCAAACCGGAAAGAAAAAAATCGGGACCCAAATCGAACCAGAACCGGTCCAAACCGACCGGTTTCGGTTCGGTTTGGGTCCGGTTTTTGAGGTCCAAAACCGAAAAAACCTATGGTTATTTTTCTGAAGCCGCTTTTACTTCTTTCTTTCATTCCCTTTTTAACATACTTAGTTTTTGGCTTTGTAGGAACAACAGGATCATAACCTGGAGGAACTTCCTGAGTCTGCATTTCCGTTCTCCACTGCGTCACACATTATAATAAAAGAAACCAACCCATATCAATCTTTCTTCATCCACATACACACATAGCAGAAAATTTAAGAGAATGGAACCAAACCCATGATTCTCCAGATCAAAGAAGAGCATATCAGGGCCCCTTTGGATTGGTAGACGGCGACTTCATCTTGGGGGGTATAACCAGCCCGAATCCAAATGGATTTTCTTAAGGGTACCGCCAGGTCGTCTGCT
>Ga0307517_10007648_pt1 | contig 15711 bp, 9 predicted proteins | sample 23_EM_MG_FD_194515 | JGI IMG/M metagenome (GOLD analysis project Ga0307517, IMG submission 194515) | Populus trichocarpa ectomycorrhiza microbial communities from riparian zone in the Pacific Northwest, United States - 23_EM | ecosystem: Host-associated > Plants > Roots > Unclassified | place...
TAACTTGTGCTGATGTCAGTCGAAGAAGAATCCCTGATTTTTGTTAAGGCAAATAACTTCATGCCACCTCTTGCTGAAGTAATATTTGTCATCGTGAGAATTCTATATAAGGTATAATTTAACTTATTAGATTTTATATTTGTTTTTCAGAAATTATTAGTTCAAGTGTCATAAAATTTAGGATCATTAAAGGTTTATCTAGTTATTAATTTCAGGATTTTAAAAAATTAATTAAGATACATATAAGTTGATCCGAACACACACCCATTAAAATAAAAAAATTGCCATCTCGGGGCTCAAAACGGATGACCTACAATTTGAAGTCAATCTAGCATGAGGTGATGTGGGAAATTGACTAGTCATACCTAACGGCATGGATAAACTTTTAAATACATATGTCATAATATTTAATATCCTCTCTAAGGCCTAACATTAGTGTGAAACCCACTTAGTACTTGTACCAACTACCAAGTACAAACTACCCTTGAAACCACATGCATAAAAGAAGAGAAGCAAGACATCAAGTGAAACAACTAGTTAGTCCCTCTAGTTTTAACCTCATATCACACCCCTATATTTTAAAAAAAAAATTAACAGAACATTTTGATGAAATTATAGTTATAAACAACATGGGATTAAGTAATGATTTCTAAACCAGAGAAACTAAGTTATTGTATTGCGAAAACTTGAAAAATACAGGGACTGAATTGTTATTTACTCTTGTACAAACAATCGAGCACTAAAATGCACGAAGCAAAATGACCTTTTCGTTATTCATGGATTCTTACTACTTTATTGCCAAGTATGGAAAGGGACTTGAATATATACCGATGCTTATGGATACCTCAAATATGATGGCTGGAATTCTTCGGAGAGTGATTTTGGATACACTTTAAGAACTTGAAATTTAGTATTGTTCGTAATCATTGATGTTATATCGTGCGTGTTGAAATCCAATAAACGTGTTTTTGATCGGAAAAATAGACAAAAATAAGATAATTTTAAAGTTTTTTACTTTTAAAAGAGAGATGCATCTCTACTGTCTTTATGAGACAGCAACCAAACACGTCTTAAGAAGCATTTCTTTGAGTTTGTACAAGAGCAAACTCACAGCAGTCGTCACTCTCTTCAATTAAAGGAAATATGGATGTAAGGTTTCTAAATTTCTGGAAAATTAAGTGGGGATGAGGGTTTACAACTCACAGCAGTCGTCACTCTCTTCAATTAAAGGAAATATGGATGTAAGGTTTCTAAATTTCTGGAAAATTAAGTGGGGATGAGGGTTTACAGACAGTTGTTCTCTCGGTGACTTCACATCAGCTACACAGCAACATGGCTCCTGCTCAGACAGCTTCCACCTATGGAAGGGTCAACCTCTTGACTAAAAGCCTTCAATGTTATTCTCATTAACGTTGCCATAGTGATGTAAAATTATCAGATGATACTCTACCTTCACAAGGTCAAAGCAATTATGCGACGATCCTTGCGTTATATTAGACAAGATAGCACCAACACTGATTTTTCATAATAAAAGGTATTCAATCCTGTGAAGTTATCCCATTTACAGTGGCATGATGTTCCTGAAAGCAGATACATGCTTAGATCATGATAGAAATTGATCTGAAGAATTTTTTCGAAGGTATGGCAACGCGCAACGGATTTTTAACACAGCAAATATGTTTCATCAACCTAATCCGCAGTTCACAGAACAAGATATGTAGCCTTCAAATCTTACAAAATTCTGTAGGTATTCGAAAAATCTAAATTTCTTTGCCACCGTTTCGGAGGGGGGAGCTTGTATTGTATCATCCTGAATTATCCCGTAATCTAACAAATATTAGATAAAATCAGTAGATGACAGCATGTGGAGGTACCTATATAGAACACCACATTTTTGTACTTTTCGAAGTAATCCATGATCTCCCATGTACATTGCAATTTCATGTTGCAAACAAAATATATGTAAACACATGCATAACGACTTACGCAACAGCTCTCCCAATAATTTGTTGTGGCTTCAACCAATGCTGACCATTAGCATACAAGCTCCTGTCATCCAAAGGATTGGCGTCTCCTGACAAAATTAGCCAATATCAAATTGAACATCAGTCTCAAACATTTTTTAAGAACTTTTCACTTGTACCCCTTATAAAACTACTTAATAGGCTGAAAGATTGTCCCTTTTTATCCTTCATTTTAATTCATCTTCATATTTTATTCTTCAGAGTAGAAGAGGATTAGGTAAGATAAGCAGATGTGTACTCAAAGAAATTTAACAACTTGAGGTACAGAACGTGTTACCTTTAGGAAGGATGTCAACATTTCCATTATTTTCCTCTTCGTGAACCTACAAAGCAAAACAAATGTACATTATGAAAACTTCTTGTTAAAAATCAAATAGTATCACACAAGACTAACGCGGGATCGCAGAAGCAAGACTTCTGTCGCTGCTTGTCCGATCTGCACTCCCCTCCCCACCCCACGAAAGAAAGAAAAACGACAATCTAAACAAACAGTACTATTCTCATACCGCTACGATAAAATGCACGCTGTGATGTAACGAATCGACATAGTTAGTTTAGAAATCTGATTCAGGTAACCTAACTCATTCTGTGGGTGGTTACAGAGCCAGCAGATACAAATTGAAGTTCCAGAAGAAATGTGAGTGGGGTCAAGATGAGCTAAGGGCCTTCCTTCTTTTGTTTAATCGGTATGCTTCCTTATGAGAAACATGAAATATACTATGATTGACACTAAAATAAACAAGAGTGGATGCACAGAAGCTTATATTTCCTTGTAGTAGTTTCCTTTCTATATGGTCACTATGTCCATCAAGAATACATTTTCAGTTTGGAACTGAGTGGTCAGCATAACACTTTCAACAACCCTGTGCAAAGTGCCCAGCATATTCTACAATAAACAATAAAATATGACAAGCATGTTTAGATAACAAAACAAGAGGAATCTCGCAGATATTGGTACCTCAATTACTCGATGGACAATTGGAACCGGGCGTCCCTAAGCAATGCATGGAAGATATGTTAGTCACAGGGTAAAAAGAAGAATATAATGGCAAATACATGTAAGACAGCAAGAAGAAAGAAATAAATTTGGGATACAATCAAAGCAAAAGAGAACAACTTTGTGCCTAACAATGTCCATGTTAGCTAAATTCACAGGAATGGCATCTATATGTTAAGGTAAATACAAAGCTGAATCGCCTTAAATTAACTCACGCACCTCTGCTTATATCAAATTCCCACTAAAGTTCCTAGAGTTGAGGTTTAGACAGCTAAAATGGGTTCAAACAAGATTCATCAAAACACCCGCATTACCACTTTTTAGTTCTCCGGTGGCACTACTGCTCCACTCGCATAAAAGTGGGACCCATAACAGTAAAATGGTAGGTCCCACCTTTATGTAACCGATGAAGAAATAACACCTGTTTGCGTTTAGTTGTTACAAAACAGAATGGACAGAAAAAGAAGAGACAAGAACGTGCTTGGTTGAAGAGATGAAGACACGAACATAAAATTGATGTGTTCAAAACAAAAGTGCATGGAAACATGTAAAGTCTCTGTCTCTTTTATTCCGATAAGATACCAAATGCTACCCTAATGTTTTCTCCATTATTTTCTATACGCAAAAATTCAACAAAAAGATGTAGTAAATACTAGAAACATTGACTAATAAAAAATATCAAATATAAGATCAATAAATCTCAACAGTCACCGTAACAACAAAAACAAATTAGAGATAGAGAGAACATACTTCTACATTGTACACAACAATCTCTCCAATTCGAACGGGGGCCTTGCTCATATGCAAGAACAGAATGTCACCCTGCTGCAAGTCAAGACAACATCATAAAAACCACATCTTGTCTACGTTCATATTCATATCTAAACCAAAAAAGAACAAAAACAAAACATGGGATTCTTAACTCGTTTGAAACCAGGTTCCATACTCCCAGAAAGAACAACGACAACAGGAGATTCACTACCAGTTAAACACATTAAGACTTTCCATATTATTAAAACTGTTAATCTATATGAAATAAAATCCTCTAATTTAAATTGAATAAAATCAACCCTTTACTCCTAATTTGAAGTGATTCAATCCCATTAATTAAATTAAATAACTAATTAATAATGCAGTAATTAACAGTTTATTTGTGAGTGATTTGTTTGAAAAAAATGGTTTTTTCTTTTAAATTATTGTGTGGAGGTTTATTTAAATGGAACTTTAACTTCACTAACTTTGTAGATATTTTGCAAATATTTTGTTGCTAAAAGGGAATTGTAGCAAAATCATTGCATGATTGCTTTTTTCAGTTTCTATGGCGTCAATGATGAATCTTGTACCGCACACATACTGGATATGTTTCCACCTATTCTGATGTTTTTCTATGCCTTTTCTTGTTGCAGCAAGGCAATAGTCAGTCTTAGATACGCAGGCGTCGTCTCTGTCTATGCTTCCAACTGGAGTCAGAATCATTGCATGGCCAGTTGATCAGTTCAAGAAAAAGCGAAGTGCTGGGAACTCACCCTAGTCCAACTCGCCTATCTTACGCAGAGGATGCTTTTTCTGTAAAACAAGAGGCAACATCAGATTATATTTAGCTCTCCGATTTAGCTCCTAAAGGAGAATTCCTGCCAGCTGGCCAGCTGGGTATCATGCAAGCAAGTCAAGCAAGCAAAAGATACCTTTCATTTATAGTTTATATTGTTATTTGCATGATTTCTGGGGAAACAAGTGAGGTTGACTTGCTTGCTCTGAAAGTTGATAATTCATATTTTCCTAATTACTTCCATCAGTTTTTCATTGGATCATTCCATCACCTGCTTGTAAATGGAAACACATTGTTATAGATGTTTTTAGAGGATAAACAAGGTATTTTGTGAGATAAGCTGGAAGTGTTAGTCTAGCTGATGCTGGTTTAGATGTTTACCTAATCCTTTTCCACTTAGTTTTCTCCGGGTTCCCCTTTGATGCATTTTCTGCCTACAGGTGTTAGATTGTTTTCGATCCGTGTTGCATTTGAAGAAACTTCTGTGCCTTTCATGCTTTCCTGTTCCATACTTTATTACTGCTCTTCACTCTCTCCTGTTTCTTTTCTATTTGCCTGATTCCATATGCAGAGATCGTGTTGAGGCTGCCAGAAGTTGTTCAGTGAAGATCTGAGGACAGGAATCCCAGTAGGGGCTTCAGTTTTTTGGCGGAAAACTTCTGATCTGTACAACTATATCATAATAGTGCCGGAGTAAACTCTTTAAAGTGTTGCTTAGAGATGATTAGTACTAGCTAAAACTGGAAGTTTTCTTTCCCCCTCCTCCTGATGAAAAAATTCGAAGAAAACGTGGTGTCATCCTATGTACAGGAATATCAAATACGATATCATTTTTCGAATGTCTTAAATGAAATTTCACCCATGCATTGACTATATCCTTCTGCTACTATTATATTCATGAGGCACGAACACTTCAAGTAAGAAATAAAGCAACCAATGCACATCAATTTGTTCTTGGTTGTGCTTTGAGACACAATTTTTCTTGAAATAGAAGAGACATAAACAGATACGATAAAAAGAGCATGCTCCTCTGTCTTTCTTGTTTTATGTCTGGAATAAAAAATGTACGTTTTTATCTTTTTGTTATGGGATACTAATCAGATGCAACTTCAGGGGATTCATGTCATGACATGGGTGACATGCCCCGGCGTAAACTGAAGTCGTGATTGTCTTTCCTCGATGAATATCGAATTACAGCTTCTCTCAACTTCTCAAGTAATTCTGTGTTTTACGTTAGATATCAAGTGTATTAAACACATTCCCATCTACGTTGCTAATTTGGGCCCTTGTTGAAAGACGTCGAAGAGCTAGAATTGTTTTCCTTTCTACAAACCCTGTAGTTAAGCCCTAGGAAAGTCCATTTACCTGTCTCAGGACTGGTTTTGTGATTTCTTAATTGCTTACAGAACGCCCTACCTAAGATAGCTTGCTCATGACAGAAGGCTTCTCTCATGTTTCTATGGAAACAGTAGGGGGCATTTGATACAATTTTAAAGCATATAATTGCATCACTCTATCAGCAACATAAGACTGATGCAGACAATGTAAAATTAAAGACGATAGAAAAATGGTACAGCGGAGAAAATGTGTGGCTGATTATATTTAGCTCCTGAAGGAGAAATAATCCCCTCTGGGTTTGAAGGTAGATAACAAACAACAAAAAGGTACCCTTAAGTTATGGCAAGAGGAGTGTCATTCTAGTCTAATTTAAATGATTTTCGCTTCCAGCCTTCTTCGTCATCATATACCTAACTTCAGCTCGGCTTTTCTCCGAAGAATTTGTTCTCATCAAGACTTGTAACTCTTTAAACTGTGTAGTGTTGTTGAATTGTATCAATGTCCAGTCCCTTCAGCTTCACCACTGATTCAACATGCCCCTTGAGGGTGTTTAGCTCCCTCAGCCTGTAAAAACCATCCTTCATGAGTATAAAGATCGTAGAAAAACAAGAGCTTTTTCGTTCCCCCATTCATTGAATATGAAACATAACGAATACGGCTTGCTTACCTTGCCATCTCAGCCCTCCGCTTGGCTTGCTCGGCGATCTCAGAAAGCTCCCTGTAACTATTCTTTTCAGAAAACATATTGTGGGAGGTCTCAGGAGGTTGAAGGCCATGGAGGGTCCTCTGTGCTGTGGCCCACTGAGCTTCTCTCTCTTCTTTGCCGTAGTCTTTCTTTGTAGTAAAGGCAGTCTGTTACAAGACGATAGCGAATGAGCAAATAAGAAGGACACCGAGGCAGAGAAACAGACTCAGACTCGGGATTTTGTTATGAAAAAATATACCTTGTTCTCCAAGAGATTATCCCAAGCCTTCCCACTCAAAATGTAGCGGATTGCGAATTTGAGGATATCAAGCGGCACATATGTCACCACGCTAAATAGCCAGATTACTCCAGCCCATCCCCAGCCACACCCCTCAATACGTGCAAAACCCCAATTTGCATAGACCGCTATCAATGTTGCGACCTGTCATTCAAGAATGGTTCAAGGCGATGGGTTAGGTTTTGCTAATAATCTGATCTGATTCATTTTCAGAATATAAGCAAAATATTTGACATCCAGCATGAGGATCCCAAGATTATCATTGGCAGAAGGTTAATAAAGCACGTTACCATGCTTTAGAAAACATGAAGCAGCCATAACAAAGTAAGCCTGGTAGGGATGGTTGTTTAACAAATAGTGATAAAGCCGATAGAATAAATCCTTACCAGCTGAGCAGCTACAAATGCACCAAGGAGAAGGAATCCAGGACGTTCAACAAAAGACCAGCTGCGAGATCTTGTGACAAAAATAAGTGCCTGGCTCACGATACTCACTTGTAAATACAAGGCTGCCATCATTTCCTTATCGTTATTTCTCAGTGACCTGACACCAAACTTATCCTGCATAACCGAAAATGTATAAATACATAAAAACCTGAATAAACGAAACCACAAACCGATAGTGAGATTGAGGAGTATTCTTACTGAAAAGAAGTCGGTGTCTTTCATAATCCAGAAGAATAATACTGTCATCAGTGCCATGTAACCTCCAAGCACAATGCCAGTACTAAATATCTCTTTAAGTTTCCAACTATCGGGCTGTGGGGATGGCTTCACTCGATCCTTTGATATTGTCATGATCGTTCCTAGACGTTTGATGATAAACAAAGTCAGAATTGTTCTCAAGACAATTCAGTTAAATAATAACTTGCGTTAAGAGAATGATGCAAATATACAGAAGAGTAAACTCAAGATCTCACCATCATTTAGAATAGCAATAATCAAAACCATGAATGGAGCGAAGTCAAACTTCCATATCAGGGCAATAAACATGAAGCCAAACTGCCATTTTGAGAAGAAATAGAGCAAGAATTTGAATCAGTGTCTCGGATTGATAATAGTTGGATAACTACACATGTAATTTGGTACTTACGACAATACGAATGGTAATTGAAACTGCATATATCTGCCAAAGAGAACAACCAGATCAGAGATAGTTAGACTCTCACAAATTCTACTCCTTTGAACACAGAAATAAAACAAGCAGAAAATGTAACTAACAGTGTAATTCTTCATCCTTTGGAATATAGCCCTGCTGGTCAGCACTGCACTTATAATAACACTAAGTCCTGGTTCAGTGAGGACAATGTCAGAAGCACCTCTGGCAGCATCAGTTGCATCAGCAACAGCAATTCCAATATCTGCCTTCTTCAGAGCAGGGGCATCATTAACACCATCTCCTGTCATTCCACAGATGTGCTTCCTCTCCTGTAGCCTCTTCACAATTTCATATTTGTGTTCTGTAAAAAATATATATAAAAAAAGTGTTAAGACTAAGAAACATGATAAAAAGTAATCAAAATCCTAAAAAATAATCATCAATAAAAAAATGAAAGTCGGTAAAAAAACAATGCTAAAATTGGTGTGGGGAGAGGGGGCTGAAAATGCACAATCTTTGAGAGAGAGAGAGAGAGAGAAACATTGATAATAAGGCAGCTGAAGTCACCTGGAAAAACTCCAGCAAATCCATCGGCCTTTTCAATCAACTCATCCACAGGGAGAGCCGCAATAGAAGCATCTTTGTCTTGGCCGAGCAATGCAGAAGAGGGATACATGTTTGTTCCCATTCCAAGCCTCCTGCCAGTTTCCTTGCCAATTGCAAGCTGATCCCCTGGACATCGAGGAAACAACAAACAAAATCTAAGAAATCGCATCAGAGCAAATTTCCAAGGGAGATTGAAACAAAATTTACCAGTAATCATCTTAACATTAACACCAAGGTGGAGAGCTCTTCTGATGGTTTCAGCACTGTCATGCCTGGGAGGATCAAACAAAGGCAACAAACCAACTAGCTGCCATGGTGCACCTGCAGCATCTTTTGATTTCTCAGGTACTTCCTGCATACATTTCATTAAATGAAAGAAACAATAAGATCGGGTTTATTTGAATAGCACAGTGACAAGATGTAGATAAACACTAAATTGCAGACCTGTTTTGCAACACCTAAAGATCTAAGTCCACGTTCAGCAAACTTGTCAATCACAGAATGAACCTTCTTCTTAACATCTTCCTTGCAATTGCACAGAGTTAATATCTGCGTAGAAACATAAAATAGGGAATGAGCAGGTGGTTATCACTCTGAATGCTGATCCCTGAATTGGTAAAAGGAAAAGCATCTTACCTGCTCGGGGGCACCCTTGCTAGCCCGGTGCCAGTTTCCATCAGAATCAATGTAGGTCAGAGCAGTCCTCTTGTCCACAGGGTTGAATGGAAGGAAATGAACCTCTCTGATCCCAGCTCGTGCCTGCCAAACAATGAAAATTATAACTGTTAAGTCCTGTTTTTTTGTGCAACCTCAGATATAGAGAACTCGGAGAAAACTGCATTGAAATGGCTATACCTCCTTCGGGTCTGCAAGCATCCCTACAATCGCAGCATCAATAGCATCCTGATTTTCAGTCCTTGAAGCTCTTGCTGCAAGAAGCATAACATGCTCCTTCTCCACACCCTTTGCAAACACTTCAATCAAGCTCGTATCAACAGTAAGCTTGTTCAGAGTTAGAGTCCCAGTTTTGTCACTGCAAAGAACATCCATTCCTGCCATTTCCTCGATGGCAGTCATTCTCTTGGTAATAGCACCCTGTTGAGAAAGTCTGTGGGAACCAATAGCCATGGTGACAGATAAAACAGTAGGCATAGCAATAGGAATTCCTCCAATCAAGAGAACCAGCAAGTTGTCAATTCCATCTCTGTACTTGCGATGTTGTATAGGGTACATCACTATAAGCTCGGCGATTATTCCAACAGCAATTGAGCAAATACAGAAATTACCAATGGCAGTAAGAACTTTCTGGAAATGTCCAACTTGATTGGTGCTGTCCACAAGATGGGCAGCCTTACCGAAAAAGGTGTGCACACCAGTGGCAATCACAACTGCTTCAATTTCACCTTGTTTACATGTTGAGCCAGAAAACACTTCATCAGAAGGGTTCTTGGTGACAGGAAGTGACTCCCCAGTAAGGGCAGATTGATCAATCTTTAAAGGATCACCCTCGAGAAGACGAGCATCAGCTGGAACGATGTCTCCCAATTTAATGCTGATAATGTCTCCTGGAACCAAGATTGAAGCATCTTGCTCGCTCCATCGGCCATCTCTCAGAACCTGAATTTTTTTCAACATAAATGATTAAATAATCTTGCAGTACTTGCAAGAACTAAAGTATAGAGCAAGAACTTGTGAAGTTCAGTCATCACCTTAGTCTTAGGAGCAAGACCAGCCATGAGGGCTGCTGCTGCATTACCAGCATTGTTTTCCTCTATGAAACTAATAGTGGAGTTAATCACCAACAACACAACAATCCCAACAAAATCCTGCCAATCTGGAGGTCTTCCATCACCATTAGCCAAGGCTATGGCCATCAATGCAGCAGCTTCCATGACCCATGACAATGGATTCCACATAAATCCCAGAAACTTGAGAATCTTGCTCTCCTGCTCATCAAACACCAAACCTCAAATTTAGCAGAAAACTCAGTAGAATCAAATAGCTAACACTCTTATTAATATGTTCTTCCATTTTTTTGTTCAATAATGAGTAAAAGGTTACAAAAACTGACCTTTTTCTCTTCTAGTTTGTTTGGTCCAAACACTTGAAGCCTGCTGGCTCCTTCGTCTGCCGACAGACCTTCTCTTGTGCATTTCAGCTGCTCAAACACTTCCTCCATGGGAATCCTCTCCTGCAAAGAAAACAACATTAACTACTAAGAAACAAGAAAATCTTTCCATGATTATCATGAACCCAACTCAAAATGACACACCATATACCTTCTTACAGTAGTTTACTACAACGTTATTAGTCCTGACAACATCATACCACCACAAAATCTAACTGACAAGAGTACATACAGTATCTCATACCAAAAGTTTGTCCAACTATTGTCCATTTTTTTATATCTTTAATAAAATTAAACCATTTTTTTTTTTGGATTTGGATTTGGATTTGGGAACTTGGATTGCCAATTGGAAACAAGATTTGTCTAGCTACATCTTGTATAACAATTTCTTGAGTGAAAAATCAAAATGGAAATAAAATAATAAACCCAAAATTTTTCACAAGCTGGCAACCAAAACTGTGGTGTGTAAACATGTGCAGCAGATAACATATCAGCTTGAGCTGAGGTTGGTCAATGAATCCACCATGGTCAAACATTTTGTCTTCAAAATTAAAAAATTTCAACCACCTTGCTTACACTAAAAGTCCAAACATTATATTAAAAAAAAAAAATCTTTCTGCTCAATAAGCTAACACCAAAAAGGGACAACAACTGTAAAGTACAAAATCCATATTGCTCAAATTATACAGATCATTATTAATAATAAAAAAAAAACATATTTTGTTTGTGTTAAAAAAAAAGGCATGTGATTAGGTTAAAAAGAAAGAATCAACCACAGAAAAAACCCTAAAATTATTATGTTTGCCTCAAATATAAACACTATTCATAAAGTTCTTTAAATGGTAATTAAATCAAATTTAAACCACTACAGTACACGCGCCAAATATGTTTTTTGTTATCTAAAAACACAAACAAAATTATTATGTTTGCGTCAAATATAAACACTAAAACATTATCTTAAATTTTTTATTATTTTATCAAAATAAAATTATCTGAGAAAATAAATAAATGGATTTGTTCCAATGTTATTTTATCCCTACAATACCTGAACCAATCCGGGTTTAAATAGCTTTAATTCAAAGTTAAAAATATGATAAATTAATCAAAATTATCCTTATTATTATAAAAAAATATTTAATTCAAAGATAAAAATATGATAAATTCATAAAAATTATCCCTATTATTATAAAAGAAAATTGAAAAGACAATCCACGTCATCATTTAAGGAAAAACCTCACGTGAAGATGGAGTAAAAAAAACCCTTGGAGTTTCCAAAAGGCAACGTTTATTATTTATGGTAATATTTTATTTATTTAAAGTATTGGCTGATTTTGTTGATATATATAAAAGTCAAAATTATCGCCGAAATTAATGACCTGCAAAATAAGGTAAGTCTTCGACTTGATTAGATATTTTTTTCTTAACGTGACTGAAAATTCAAAATAAAATTATTTTATTTATTTAGTTGCCTTTTCGAAGACGTAATAATAAATTTTTTAAAAGAAAAATCGAACTTGAGATTAGAATTGTGGTCTATAATTAAGGTAAAAATCAAAGTAAATAAAAAAATAATAATTTCAAGGTGAAAAAAATTAATCACAACATACAAGATCGAAGATCGATTTTTAGAGAACTCAAAAACTAAAGAAAAAATCAGTATTTAAGTATGAACTGAAGAATGATTCCATATAGTTTTTCGAAAAATCTCGTAAAGAAAACAGCGTGATAATTTTCTCAGGAACCAAACACATGCATATATATATATATATATATATATATATATATATATATATATATATATATAGAGAGAGAGAGAGAGGGATAGTTCGATAGATAATGGTAGACATGATGATTTCATTGCTTTCACTTTCTCAGCAACCAAACACGAATGCAAACAAAAAAAGGGTGAAGAAGAGGAAGAAAAGAGTACATACCAGATCAACAGACTCATTTTTGATCTCTTCAAGACTGATGCCGCCCTTGCTGGACATGGTTTAGCCTTGCTAGAGAAAACCCTCGAAATATAAACAAAATTCAAGAGAAAACTACAGAATCATAGTAATATTAGCTAAAGGGGGGGGGGATTGGAGAATTTAGAGGGAGAAAAGTTGAGAGTGTTCTGAAGAAGAAGAAGAAGAAGGCGAGGGGTAGGGGAGTAGCTTGAGCTAGAATTTATACAGAGGTGGGGGGCTTACGTGGCAGGGAGATTTGTGGGATTTGCAGTAGAGAGATGCCACGCTCGGGTCTTGAGACACGAGTGGGTGTTGGAATTTAATAGGGATTCTGGACTCCCTATCGGGCAAGATTTGACCCGCCCGAGTTGATCCCTCCCCCAGCCATTTTCTATTTGTAATGACCAATGGGCATGCCCTCCTCCAATATATTTCAACTCAAATTGAGGTGGTTATCAATTTTCGATTAATTGAATGTTGACAGAAAGGAAATAAAATGAAATTTTGATTTCTACTGGAATACGATATTTTAATTAGCAAAATTTTTAAATATTAAAAAAATTATGATTTTATCCTTTCGGATAGGATATGGATTGGTCCGAGATTTACAAAAAAATCAAGAAAGAATTTTATGTGTGTAACTCATTGAGAAAGAAACAAATTACCCTTCAATGATTTAATATTTAATATTTAGATCTCCGCTTAATAGAATATTATTCAAAATAAATGAAATAAAATATTCCTTATGAAAGTTGTTCAATGACAAGAATTATTGTAAATATTAGTTGGAATATCAAGTTAGGTTTAGAATTGTCAATTGGATACTAAAAAATAATAAAAGGTAACATCAATACCAAGAACAATAACGAAATTATTCTAAATTAAATAATTAAAATTAAATTTTCAAGATCTATAAACATATTTTTTATTGGGAAAGTGTTTTAAATTATGACTATAGTAAGAATTAGTCAGACACTCAAACTAGCTTATATATTCAACATGAAAAATAAAATTGATCTAAGGTCTAATCATGCACGACTCCATTTTTTTTATATTTGTCGATTATGTTGGCTAGTGTTGAATATATCAATGCTCTTGAGATAAATAATAGTTTAAAATTAAAAACAAAGATATAAAATTTTAAAATAATCCAATTCCCAAGTAAAATCAATAAGTATTTGATCTTAGTGATTGTCTGTGCCATGATTGTTGAGTTACCATTCATCTCAGACGGCATGATTAATAAGTTTTTATAATTTTAATTGGAATTTATTTTTTAATTTATAATTTAAATAAAAAACATATTTTTATTTATAAAACATATTTGAAATAAAAAATTTATAAAATTATTATTTTATATGAAATAATTGATCGATTAACACTTTAAAAACACAATATATTTAAATATTGTTATTATAAAACGCGACAATTATCTTGTTGTGTTTAGAAATATTGATATTTAGTAAATATTATATTTTAAAAACATGTTATTTAAATGGTATTATTCCTTTAATTTACAGTGACAATTTTTTTAAAAAATCCAAGCTTTTGTCCCCTTGAAAACCCTAATTTAATTTAATTAATTCATTTCCCAGGGCTGTGTTCTCATGTCTCCGAAACCACCGTAAGTTTCCAACACCAAGAGTTATTATTGGCAAGATTGTTAAACCGGTTCGGCTGGCGGTTTGATATGAAAATCTAAGGATTTGAGACCTAATCTACGTTGGATTTCTAGTAATTAAATCAATCAGATAATTTATTAACCTGGCAAGGATTTGAATGATATTGTTAACTCCATCTAATCCAGTTTAAACCCTGCCATGTCAAGACTAAATAATTCATTGTGATGGCAATAAAAATAATTCATCCGATAATCCACGAGCTTACATTTTTTTCCGAGATAGTTAGTTGTCTAACAATTATCAATAACGAGAGATCTTAGAGATAAGGCTGATTTCTTAATTGTTTTCTGGGATTCCGAAAACCTTTTTGATTTGTTTCAAGTACAATGTTGTATCTTCACCGTACGTTTGTTTCATGGGATCAAAGGTTGTTGGGACTTTTCAAAGTGATTAATTAAATGTAATTTGATCTTTCATGCTAGAATTTCGGCAGGAAAACTGGGGGAGTGTTTGTTAGGAGTCAAAATTCTCTGTTTGGTACTAATCAAATGGTGTTTGTTAAACAGAATTTTACAATAATTGAGTTCATTTAATTAGTTAGGTTTTTAGTTCCAAGATTAATTTATTTTGATTTCTGGCTTTAATTATAGACGATGGTGATGTAATTTTATTCTAAGAGTATTTTGATAAATTAAAATAAATTTGGTTTTTGAAATTTGGGGCTAGTTTTTGTATCCCCAATTATTTAAACCAGTATTATTTTTATTTTTTATTAAAAAATAATGCTTGAATTAATTTATCAAACTTATAAACTTCACCTGGTATAAAATAAAATAAAATAATTTTAATTTATCAAAATAAATCTGATTTTTTAAGTATGAGACTATTTTTTTATCCTTAACTTAAAACCAGTATTTGTTTTTTATTTTTCATAAAAAAAAAACCTACAACCTCATAAACACTCGAATCCAACTAGGCTATGCGGATAATCCATGTAAAGTTGTCTTGGATTAAAATATAAAAAATATAGTCTAACTTAAAACTGGGTTATTAAACTTAGCTTAACTGGGTGGACCAACTCGAAACTTAATAGATTCATTATTTAATCATAACTGTTTTTCATAATAAATAGGAGGTAGTTGATTTAACTTAACAGACTGAAAAACTCAATTTGATTCGTCATTCAATCAACTCATTTAAAACCTGTTGATTTGTTTTTTTAAAAAAAATATATGAATTAACACTTAGATTTTATTTCAAGTTGAACACATACAACTAGTGCAAGTCTAAAAAGTATGAGTTAAACTCATATCTTTGGTTGGTAGGGTTTGTATGTTACAGAAACGGTATAGAAAACTAACATGCACTAATTTTTAATGTCTCCTAGGAGCTCCAATACGGACTTGTCAATTTC
>Ga0307517_10007649_pt1 | contig 15709 bp, 14 predicted proteins | sample 23_EM_MG_FD_194515 | JGI IMG/M metagenome (GOLD analysis project Ga0307517, IMG submission 194515) | Populus trichocarpa ectomycorrhiza microbial communities from riparian zone in the Pacific Northwest, United States - 23_EM | ecosystem: Host-associated > Plants > Roots > Unclassified | place...
ATGTGCCTGACATTTTGACCCCCCCTCAGAATAATCCCACCACAGCAGTGTCACCCCCGGGCCCGTTTCTTCTGCACACCTTTGTTTTCTTCCACATGTCATTGACGTGAGTTTTTTCTCGCCCCCCTTCTGTTTATTCTTCAATAACCTTCGTCTTACTCGGTGTAGTATCACTGTTCGCCTAACTAGGAATCACCTCGCCACTGATGTTCAATATATCGCATCCAAGAGGGTCATCATCCCTGACCCACTGAAAATCCAGGTTTTCAGCTTGAGAAACCTGAGCTTTGTTAGTTCCACCCAACAACTCACAGTGCATATGCTTTCCCCCCCTTTTGCCTTCCTCTCTTAATATGGAATATCGTAGGCCGTTTCCCAAGGGAGAACAGTTATCTCCAGACAAAATGGATCACAAATTTTCCTACTAGATGCACTCATGAAGAGAGACCCTCACATACGATGAGAAACTCGGTGGGCCAACTCTGACCGTAATCGGTAATACTTTATCTCAATCACCGAAGTTGAGGCTCTCTACCTTCTTAACCAAGCCACTTTTTTTAGAGATCGGCAATCTTGTGGCTAGCCAAAAATGGAGAAAAGACCGTCAGAAGGAGGAACGACGTGCTTCCCGCATCATTCGTCTGAAATCGCTATTGACTCTGCAATGCGTTAGTGTTTTCTGGAAGCCCAATGTAGGTGGGAAGGCATAGAATTCTGTATTTTGAGACGAGTGTTGCGTCTGTATCAATATAGTTGACAACAGGTTTCCACGCGAGTGTTTTTCGGCGTCATCGCAGAAGACCACAATCAAAAATGAAGTACAAAGAAACAAGCTAAGCAAGGGGGGTTGTAAATACCTTTGTCAGTCATCTCCCTCGCTGATCATAGCCCCCTGGCACCTCCACGGCGAGAACTAGCCGAACGCTCCCGCTCCATCTGGGATCACGTTGTTTGAACCTGTCTCCCTTTTTGGGCCTTTGCTTGCTTTTGCTGCCCGATGGGTTCAGCGATACCGCGGATGCAAGAAGGATGGTTTTGTCACGGCCCTCAATTAGAAGAATATTCCCCAACCCCAGAGCGCCATTGGTTATCCGAGGCGTTGCTTTGCCTCGGGATGTAAAATTTCAGTTTCGGTATGAATTTTCTGCTCTTTCAGTTACGTGCATTTTTTGTGTGACCCTCCCCACATTGTGGGAGAGATACTTTGATCTGAGAGCTCGCATGTTTTCTACGTCCCAACTGTGCGGTGGACACCGCTCCTTTAGTTTGATATCGGCCACAGATGTAGACCCTTGCGTGATAGGACTCTTCGTCTACGACCAAAAGCAGGTCCCGAAGAACGAACAGCGGGCCGACGTTGTTCAGCTTACGTCGAAGATATTTCATCGTTTTGCTGTTGGATCCCATGCCACGTTAATCAAATGGACGGGGTGTCAGCAATGGCGATCGCTCATAAGATGCGCACATAGCAGAGCACCAAAGATCTGGAGTAGCGCTGAACGTTGAACCTTTCATGTGACTCGCTGAGAGTTCTGAGAATGGTAGTCCTCGGAGGAAACAAAAAGTGATAGATTTTTCACTTTTTCCGGTATAACTACGAGTGGCGGGAACATGATGTCAAATAAAAAAATCGAACACAGCTTTTATTCAAAATACCAGACCATACCACTGTCGCCTGGCTCGGGTGCAAGGAGCACACAATCGGTTGCAAGACCCATCCCACTGACACCAACAAGCGAGATTTCCCTTCCAAGCCGTAGCTCGGACTGCACAAAACCCCATCTGCCTTCCCTACGCTCCTCAGGAGCTTCATCATAGATGAGCGACACGCCTTGCTTCTCCTGCTGAGCCAGGGCTCGGAGGTGGTCTTTCCATTCGGGAGGTACGCGACGAGCAGGGTACTCTACATCGACAGTGCCGCCACCCACGCCCTCTTCCTGAGCATAGGACTGGCGTGTGACGACTTTGACACGGGCGTCGGCCTCTGCGAGTTCAGCGCGCAGAGCTTCCCGTTCCTCTGAAGTTTTGTTAAGAAGGGCGCTGACTCGCTGTTGGTCGAAGTCCAGGATGTAGAAGTGATATTTTCCTGACACTTTCTTATATGCCAAAACGCGGTTGTTGGCGACGGCAGGTAGCGGTCCTGACAAGGAAAATGGGAGTACCCGCATGTCGTTTTCGAGGAGGAGGGCTCTGAGGAAATGTAAACGGCCTGAACTAGGATTGTCCTGTTGTAAGAGGAAAGATGAGCGAATGGCGTGGACTTATCATGGCACATCATAGAAGGTGCTACGTACAGCGAATTCTTTGTTGAAAAATGCTCGGTTGAACACCGCAATTCTGTCGAAAGAATGTACGGTAATGTCACTTGAATTTGTATTGCCTTCTGTTGCCACACCCATTCCTTTCGTGTTGCGCTCGTGCGACGTGCCACCTGGAGAGAATGAACGTACAGCAGACTGGTCCTCAGGCTGATAATTGACGTTGAAACTCGTCAACGCGAGCTGCCCTTGTCCGTTTTGATCGTCGACCAATCCAGCTAGGGCAACTCGATGCTCAAATGGGAAAGAGTACTCTGCAGCATGCTGTCGAAGGGAATAAAAAAACTAAGCTTGGAATATGAGAAATATAAACCCTTACACGCATGGGTTCAGGAATTCTAATGAACCTGAACGCGGCGGACGTCGTGTCCCATTCCAAGATCTGATCTGCGAACAGAGCAGTAGTATTCGAACTGTCTGTGTCGCTACCAAGGCGGACTTGATGGGGAGTCACAGCTTCGTCTGAGGCGTTTGTAGGGCCAGATGAGGTGCAGAGATAGACCTTTGAATTGAAAACGCGAAGATCTCCATATGCAGCCTGGACGGAGATCGAGTCTTCTCGTTCTAAAAACCCGGAAAGTCGGTGTATTCTTAACTTAAGTGTACTGTCGCTATTCAGAAAGGAGAGTCTCAGAATTCTGGAGGGAAGAGGGCCTCCGTGACCAGACTGAACTTACCTAGCAATCCACTCGGCTGACGCAAACTTGGTTGTTCCCAACAAAGCGACACGATCAGCGGCGTAATCCAGTTCTTTTGCAGCTGGAGCTAGTGTGATCGACCCTCCACTCCCTCCGGATCCATCTGAAGCTGTGTCTGCAAGGTATATGACTGTCCGTTTCGTGTTTCTGATAAAGGAGAACCAGTGAAGAATGAGGCCATTCAACACAGATGTTCCTTCGCGATCCCAAATTCCGGCAGAGACAAACTCGTCGTTGGTGGGCCACAAGAGCTCCCTAGAACGCACCGGGGTGCCAGTCAACCAGGAGGTAGACATGATGACGAAGTCAGGGAGATGCTATCGAGATTTGATGGCCATTATATAGAGAACTCAAGAACCGTGGTGGAGAGAAGAAAGGGGATGAAAACCGTCCCCATAAGGAATTTTCCAACACGTGGAAAATATGACGGCAGTCACAGGGCTCAGAATACTTAGGAACTTGAAAGCAAGGGACTTTTAACCGGCTCATAGATGGCGTCGCATAAATATATTCTGCAGGGATTGACAGTACTGGAACATAATAAAAAACGTATAAAATTATTCGTCACCCAACGCATAGACTCTCGCCTACGCTCAAATCGCAGTTGGCGTCCAGGAACGGATTCAGAGCGTCCAACTGTTGCTGCGTGATGTCCTGACTCTGCGTAATGGCGAAGCAAAAATCGCCAGGTTGCACCACATAGATTTTATTACATGCATTTCCACCACCGCCTACGCAATATGCCTCACCAACCAGGATATTTGAGCAGTCGAACGACACCTCCGGATTCCACCTGAAGAAATCGGCTGCGGCGATTTTGAAAGTGGTCTCGATTGCAGGACAGTTGTCGCCGGAGACGACAGTGTAGTAGCTTGTGCAGTTGCTGAGGGAGCCGGTGGCTAGGTTTGCTGGAGGGGGTGGAGGGCCATTTCCAGATGAATTGAAGGCGACGCAGTACGCGAGGCCTAGCTGGAGGTTGCTACACTGGCTGTTGATCTCGGGATTCCATGTCGTAATATCCGTCAATGTAATATTAAAATTGTTTTCCATGACACTGCAAGTATCGCCCGAAACGATGGTATAATAAGCCGTACATCCATCCGTGATCGTTCCGGGTGCGACATTGTCTGGCGGTCCAGTAGAACTTGATGCCGAGAAGGGAACGTTTGGAAGAACGCAATAAGCAAGACCAAGAATAAGGTTGGTACAATCACTTGCTAGGCCAGGGTTCAGCTGATCGAACTGGGAATTCGTAAGCGCGAACTCGCTCTCAATGGAACCACATCCATCGCCATTTTTGGACAGTGTAGTATTGCGCGCAGGCGGTAGTAGCATTGGCATATGCGTTGGTTGGGCGTGGCGCGGTGGGTAAGGTATAATTACCTTCTGGGAAGAGAATGCAAATAGCGGTGCCTACAGCTGGCAAGGATCCACTGCTAAGCTCGAGATTCCATGTTGCAAGCAGAGATGCATTAACGCCGACTAATGTGGCGACAGTGTCTAGGGTGTCACCAGCCTACCATCGCGTGAATTAGTATCGCGCGAAAGAGAGTGGAGAACCAGTGTATTTACCTGGATGTCGTAGTAACCTCCACAAGCGACGGGACGAGTGCCATCAGCGATGTTCGTTGGAGCGGCAACTCCAGCAGCCGTGATGGCACTTGTAGTGTAGGTAATGGTATAGTTCGCCGTAGGGAGAGGGTAGCTGATGATAGTCGCACTGGTATAATTCGTCGTAGGGAGGGGGGCTGAGGTAACAGTCGAGAGAGGCGGATATGGAGCTACACAGTAATAATAGCCCAGCCACAGGTTGGTACAATTGGCATCGACCTCTGGAGATAATGGAGTGAGCAGCGAGAAACAGGAACGAGAGGCCATTGCAACTTACCAGGATTAAGGATGAGGAAGTCACTGAAGGTAATGTAATTGGTAAGACAAACAGTTTGGCAGATATCGCCATCCTGGACGAGGTGATACCGCCCGCATGCGAAGGTAGTACCGCTGACAGTCGGCGTTGGAACAGGTGCAACACTCGTAGGCGTAGCAGACGGGTTCCCTTGGCTAGTTGCCCCTACGGATGGCCATCCTCCATTAGGACTCAAACAGATGGTTTTCCCAACGCGAAGTGAAATCAGTTGGCAGTACGTCCCAATATCGGGGTTGAAGGATTGGATTTGGGATGCGGTGACATTGAAGTCTGTTCCGGGGACTTTGCCTGCTACCCGAGCCACGGACTGACACGTGTCGTTGACGGCGATGGTGTAGGTGGTGCATTGTTGAGGCACGCACAACACAGCGCCCGTAGCGATAGTGCAGTCGGCATTAAGGAATGGGTTTGATGAAAAGACGTCATACTCGCTCACGCTATACTGGGCAGCAACGTCGGCACAATTCGTTGCCTGGCTGGCTGTGATGTTTCGCCCACTGAGCATACAATCGACAGTAGGTGCAGCAGTGGCGTTCACCCCGAAGGGAGCAGACACGACCACTTGGTCACCAGGAGTGGCTGTTACATTGTAGTTGTCAAAGTTTCTAGGGGAATAAGTTGGTCAGAGACGGGGGAAGCCCAGACGTTTGAAGGTACATACGCGCCACACGTGGTAATAGCACTTGAGAGAAGGTCTGCCAAGGCGACTGAATAACTCGTGGGGTTAGATAGCGTGGCATTTAGCGTCTCGAGGGTACAGTATGTGCATAGTTCGTTGGTTGGGAGCGACAAGAGACCATTCGTGGTGTTGTATGACTCGACGATGGGGCCGCAAAAGTCCCCGCTGTCTGGGTCTTTAAGACACTGCACTGTGTATGGACCACTGACGTAGTCGAGTGCCAGGGTTGGAGCGTATGTATTGTTACTCGAGTCGGTAATCATATAATTTCCGCATGCTGAAACGACACCTGTACGATATGACTCGAGCCCGACAAGGCAGTCACTGGTGCAGACAAGTTGAAGATCGTCTGAGAAGAGGTACGGACTGAGACTAGGAGAAACGGTTTCATCAGCAAGAGGTCGACGAAAACATGAGAGTTACTCACGCCATGAGAGGAACGGTTGAATTACAAGGTATTGTTGCTGTCAAAGCTGCTGCACACACACTGGAAGGTGCGGGATTGGTCGGAAGGGAGTCAGACGTATAGATCTGCAGACTGTCGCTGGCATTTGTCGCGAATGTGACGAAAGAGTTGGATACTTCCCGGTCCAAGGACAGATTTGACGATGTAAGGGTGTCGTTAGGTGTAGTAGTATTGGACCGAGAGTCAGCTAGTTGCTTGAGCAAGCTGGCATGAAAGACATCGTTGTGTGCATTCTCCTGTCCCTTGAGCTTTCTGTGGAAATCAGAGAAACCATCTGCGACAGAGAAGAGCAGAAAGGGAACGAAAAGTCGACGCAGGGATTTTCGGATCCGTCCTGCCATTAAGACCACTGAACAGAGGAAGTTGGGCACCTAGAGATAAAAGGGATGAGCTATAAGGTTATATTTGGCCTACACATCACTGCTGTGGCCAGAATATATTGCATGTCACGCAAATGGGATGTAACTGCTTGACGTTCGGAAGAAACCTTATCCCATGAAGGCGTAAGAGTCCATTCGGCTGCCGTTTCACCCACGTGGTCGGACCAGTCCCTATAAATAGATTATAAAATGATCCGAGGAAGAGATCCCGAAATTCTACTTGGGTCCTCTCTGCTTCGTCTTGACGGATTTGTTCGGAAGAAACCTTATCCCATGAGGGTGTAACGTTTGTTCTGGTGGAATGATAGAGGAATATTGACGTGAACCAGAATTCCCGAAATTCTACCTTGGTCAGATGGCAGAAAAATGACAAGCAACTTCCGATTTTGGAAATTAATTCTCAGTGCTATTAACTCCTACGGAGCAGATTGTCTCTGTTCTTGCCGTGGCGGTGTAGCCTGATTAATCCTTCTCACCATAAGTATATTAATCAGCTTTGCCTACCTCTCTGCACTTTTCCATCCTCGTTCTCCCTTTTGTCTTTTGTACGATATCAATAGAACGGCTCTTTCTCACCATCAAGTCGGTCTCGATCTCTGAAATATGTGAATCAAAATAGCGTAGTGGCGGTCCCGTTAATGCCCGTACGACAAATTACATTTGACCAGCCTATGGAAACCGGCTTCGAAAGGCTTTGATAAACATCTCCCGCTGGCGGATGCTGACGCCGCCTTTGTTGACCTGTAGAAATAGTATATTTGGATTGTTGGGACCTCGGACACACCTTGATGCGCATCAGCAATGCAAAGGCCTCCGCTGCGGCTCGAATTAGTTGATCCTCGTTCAGGTTATATGGTAAATGAAATATTGGAGAATACATCTCCCTAAGTAACATAAACTCAATCACCAGCCCAAGTATCATTGGATGGTTAATGACTCATAAGTGATAGATTTTTGAAGACTCCTCAAACCTGCAACATCCTGTATTAAACAAATGCAGACTGGGAGATCACTGAGTCCTCGATGAACATGCCATAGAGCAACTAATAAAGACGGGGTCAGCGAGGGCAGTGGCAAGGTGTTTGATGTCAGAGGCGGCCCGTTTGTCTGAAGTACTATCTATAGCCGTGTACTAGTAGCGCCTGCTAATTCATGTGGTAGAGGGCTTCCTTCCGGGCACATTAAAATACACTATTCATTCTATTTGGAGCTTGTTATAGTAGTCGACGTTGTGGAAGGTGAAATCGTGCTCAAAGTGTCCATCCGGCCGACCACCCCACGGTCATTTGTCAGCAGGTTTTCCATGCTTCTCAAACGGACCAGTTGTGAAAGTATTGGGACGTGCGAGAGGTTTGGTAATGCATGTATTTCTCATCGCTTTTGAATACGCGTTCCTTTCCACTGATGTAAAGTTCATTCACAAAGTAATAAGATTTGAAAAAAAAAAAAATGTTAACTCACTAGTAAATATTTTATTGGGCTGGAACTCCGTGATCTCTTTCATCCAAGGTTACCCTCTTCATTATACAAGGGGATGAACTCCCTGACCGAACGAACCGGAAGTGTGAGAAGCTGACTATATGGCATCCGGTTCCGCAGGGGAAACAAAATATTGATATATATGTTTGGAAAACCCTAGAGATTGTTAGTTTGAAAGCGATAGAATGGTATTTTGAACAATACTCACGAAGGAAATTATGGACACTAAGATAGAAGGGAATCATATAATAGGAATTGATACTGATATACGACCTGCCCAATCATGATCAGAAGGAATCGAATTAAAAATTCAGACGAAATAAACCAGTTGGGACTACTTACCCCATGTGTGAGAAATTTGCGAGGGAATTCCCATACACTTGCGTGCATGTGTACTCGCAAATCCAAGGACTTGTTAGGCACTTGCAAGTATTAGTGCCCAAGTTGGGACTTGCGAGTATCTGCGAGTCACTAGCGTTAACTTGCGAGTACTTGCACGTATCAACAATCTTACGACTCTGGCCTGTATGCATAGGTATGCACAAAGTACGAATGAATGATATAAATTCAATCATTGATGTTGCGACCAGCGCTCCATTGACTGGACAAGTTTCAGGAAGAGCTATATGCACTTTACCCTGAATCAACTGCTGACTAGTGCTGGACTTGCATATATTTCACGAGATCCAAGCTACATTATGCTACAGTAGCTCATGCTACGTTAAGCTATGCCCTAGTTCATGTCGCTTAGGGAGACATTCTCCAATATTTCATTTACCATATTCTCTTTTCAGACCTTAAATCAACTAATTCGAGCCGCAGCGGAGGCCTTTGCGTTGCTGATGCGCATCAAGGTGTGTCCGAGGTCCTAACAATCTAAATATATTTCTACATGTCAGCAAGCCGGCATCAGCATCCGAGACATGTTTGTCAAAGCCTTTGGAAGCTTGACAGTCCCGTTTCCATACCATCTAGGTAAGTAAATTTTCCTATTTTCGTCTTCAAAAAGATTATGTGACATCGCGCGAAATATTTGAGCATAGAATCGCAACCAGGAACATATCTTGTTTCTATGTACTATAGAATGGGTGTCATGAGATCAGAAAAATCCGCTTCGGCACCGCTGGTGGCGGGCGCTATGAGTGGCTTTCGGGGAAAAGTTACAAAGCACCTGGTCCTGGAGTGCCATACTGTACTATTTCGAGCGATCATTCACGTCGAAGTGCTATTAATAGTGCAAACAAAAATAGTGCAAACAAAATCCATGCGGGGCCGGCTGCCATCTGTGTTCGCCACTGGAGGAGAACTGATTCCGACCTTTTCGCCATGAAAACAAGATAACGTTAACGATACTAACGGAGGTTGGTTTCTAGCTAAAGACCGGGAATTCTCTCGCTTGTCGGACCCTGTCCCATTGCTTCTGTGCCTCTTTCGACATTCCAAACCAATTATAAACGCCCCTAGATTCTCTGAAAGATGAAGCAAAACCTCTAGGTCGGGCTTTCGTGGCAGTTTTCCAGAATGCTGGTCCTTGCTATGTCGCTTCTCTTCCGTGAGCTGTTTTTCAACATTTTCCGAAGTCATTTTTTGACATTCTTCTCAAGTCTTGGGAATACCTCATCTAGTCTTCGCCCAAGGTAACTCTACAGGTTTACCCATTGGAAGCTGTACTGCGACTATTCCATGTGCCAATGGTGCCTGCTGCAACTCAGTATCTGGTTTCTGCGGGTGGGTCGCATCTGTTCAACGTCGAGATATCGCACATCTAAAACTCTTCTAAGATTCGGCCCAAGTTTCTGTACTCCTGTGGCTTCTGGTGGCCCATGTACTTCAAACTGCAATGCATTGGCAGACTGTGGTCCATTCGCTGCTGCTGAGAACTTTACCTGTCCTTTGAACGTTTGCTGCAGTCAGGTCTGCATTTTCGTAGATCTCCATCTTCTGTCAGCTCATTGCGATATATACAATAGTTCGGTTTCTGCGGTACCACTGAAGGTAGGCTTTGTCTGGTAACTACGTGGTAAGTATCGTTTGTTGACCGACGTGTGTTTTAGAGTTCTGTGGTGCTGGATGCCAGTCCTTCTGCAGCCCGCCTGCACAAGAGTCCTGTGGAGACAACCAAGCAACGGCACTACATCGACGTATTGGTTACTACGAGGTAATTACCATTCTCATATCCACCCCTTGATCAATTGATTAATTTGCTTAACAGGCGTGGGCAGTATCCAGTGACAGTCGCGCTTGCGATGTCTATCCTCCAGAATTAATTTCAGCAGAGACCCTGACGCACAGTAAGAGATTTGACAATCTATATAACACTTGTACTCATTTACCGTCAGTCAATTTCGCATTTGCTCTCATCTCCGAGGACTTCCTTCTCCAGGAGATGACTGTCGGCGACAATCTTCTCTGGATGCGAACTACTGCGTTGAAACAGAAGAACCCCGCCCTCAAGGTCTTCCTGTCAGTGGGTGGATGGAGTTTCAACGACCCAGTATGTCCGGAGACTTCTAATTAGTGCTATGCTCTAACAGACTGGATAGCCGACGCAACATATTTTCAGTAATCTGGTTGGAAGTCTCGACGCCACCAACACTTTTATCAAGAATACATTGTCGGTCTTGCAGGCATATGGTTTCGACGGGATTGATATAGATTGGGAATACCCAGTGGCCCCCGAACGAGGCGGAGTGCCTGCTGACAGGGCGAACTATCCAATATTCATGTCCAGAGTTAAAGCAGCTTTTTCCCCTCGCGGATATGGTCTAACCTTCACGGCGCCCTCGAGCTATTGGTATCTCCAACATTTTGACCTCCCAGCACTGCTGGAGTCGGCTGATTGGGTATGTCCGTCGTACTTCCGTCATCACAGCTCTTGCTCAACTGGTCGTTTTAGGTCAATATTATGACCTATGACCTCCACGGCACCTGGGACAGTACGGATCCGTTCATCGGACCCTTCGTCCTAGCCCATACAAATTTGACTGAAATTAAGAGTACAATGCAACTGTTCCGAAATGTCGGCGTCAATCCTTCGCAGATGGTGATGGGAATCGGCTTCTATGGGCGCTCTTTCACGCTTGTCGACGGGGTTAGTCGTCTTCCATCTGATCATTATGCGTTCGGTGATCGATAAACTCTCTACTTATTTAGCAATGCAACACGCCGGGGTGTCCTTTCTCTGGCGGAGGTGATCCGGGCGAGTGCTCACTCAGTTCTGGGACTCTTATGTTCTCAGAAATCGAAAAGCTCTTGGATACTACTAGCGACCTCATCCCAGTATTTGATGAAGCTGCGGCCGTCAAGTACATCACATGGAACGATAATCAATGGGTTTCGGTACGCGTTAGCTGAGTATTTGTGGCGCATTGGATACTTACGCTGTGTGCTAGTACGACGATGCTCAGACATTGCAGATGAAGTTGAACTATGCGAATAGCATTTGTCTCGGAGGTTGATCATTTAGAACTTTACGCCTCTCATAAATACTAATAAAATTATCAAGGTACAATGATATGGTCCGTCGATCAGGACGACGGTAGTTACAGTGCCCTCAGTGGCTTGTATCCAGATATCGGTATCAATAATCCTTCCTTAGTCGAGTCAGGCAACCAATGCCAAGTCACTGGTACGTTCTTTGTTTGAAATCTTCTTTCTTTTCTCAATGAAACTCAATCAGGATGCGGCCAACAATGTCCGTCCGGATATGATTCGCTCACTACGCTGACCCAAGTCCCAAATATGGTGGGGTCATGTCCAACGAATAATTCTGCGCGCCTTTGCTGCCCAAAGGGCAACGAGCCTCAAAATTGCTCTTGGCGTGGAGGCGGAGGAACGAGTTGTAACGCACAATGCAATGTTGGCGAAGTTGTCCTAGCTCTAGATGAGACTGGAGACGACGGCCATCCGACTTGCATTCAGGGGTACAAGGCGTTCTGTTGTTCTTCAGGTGATCCAGAGCCTGGGGCATGCTTTGGCGGATGTAAGTAACTTTGCAATTCTTCTCGTATTGTGGCAAATTATTCAACTTGTGTCCGATTTCTTCAGCTTGCAATGCAGATTCATGTGCCTCTCCATATGTCGTACAAACTCACGTGAAACAAGGAAGCGCCGACAACGGAATTTCTTGCGAGTCTGAACATGGGGCAGTTTGTCCACAAATTTGTCAGTCCAACACGAAGCCAGTCTGCTGCAACTGTAAGGTTTCAATTATTATTCGACATTCCATGTCACTGAAAATTGACTTGATCAGCTGGTTACACCAACTGTCGATGGGTTGGAGATCCACCCAATTGCTTGAATGCAGTGTGTAGCGCCGGTCAAATTGCGATATGTGAGCATTCTTTATGCCGTTGGAATGGCAGACCTTGATCAGTCTGTCATTTAGTTAGCGACATTCAGGGAGATGCAAGTTCTCAGTGCGTTGGTAATAATAAACGTTTTTATTGCTGTGACCCACCTGCCGGTAAGTAGACTATTAATATTCACGGATGCTGGCCATAACAATTCCTAGGGTCCTCCTTCTTGCCCATTCCCGTGACCGACGTATTCCCTGCCACCGGGAACGGATTCAACGTCAATCAACCGGCCACTTTCACTGTCGACTTCGATGACAATACTGGGACATCGGACACGTCTTCAACGGGAGCTGGATCAAGCGGCATCGGCGATGACGGAGAGGAGAATGACTCTGCATTCGGAGGTTCCTGAATTCTCTGAAATCTCTATTACGTCTCTGATGAGCTGTGTAGAGGTCTTTATTTCATCCCCAAATCCTGGCTCTGTCAGCTCGCTGGATATAGCATCTGATTGGGTAGTTGCGAACTGTTCACCGACCACCGACCAGCCGCAGACGGTCAGTCAAATTCTTAGATCAACCTTGCTAATTTTCTTAGTCCTGCTTTTTTTTAGGTCCTCGCCTATTGTTCGAAAGGGATGGATGACGAGGACTCGGGCTGTGGACACGTTTTCATCGGCCAAACCGAACATACTATAGTCCGAATGCCCAAGTCCTGTGGCCTGGGACCCTATGCTCGTGTCGTTTCGTTGAGTGAGCATCCTAATCAGAACTCTCTGCCACAAGAGCATCAGGCGAGGAAACGATCGACGGAAAAGGTATATTCGTTATCTTTTGACTACAACTTCCTTGCTGTTCCCGCAGAGAACGGTCCTGTTTTGTGAGTGTTTGCCAGCTACTGCGTTTTGGCTTCTCTGACGAGCATTGCAGGATGCGAGCGGACGTGGTGAGCAGAATATGGTTCATTTCTCTTGAACTCTGTTAATCCGCGCTTTCAGACGGATATCCCAGGTTATTGGTGCGCGTTTTTCTCGCAATACTCTCAGACATAGTCTGATCAGTGTTTGGTACAGGGATGCGATTATTGACAGTCCGCCAGACGCGGGAACCACCAATACTAAGCGGAGGCGTGATTTCCATCAACCGTTGGAATACGAGAAGCGCTGGTTTGGTCCCTTCGACTCATGGCTGCAGAAACTCACGACTGTCCGTTCTGGTGACACGGTCAGTCGAAATTATCACGTACGTGGGAACTATCAATCTGTATTATAAGCCACCTTAACCTGAGTCCAGTGGTCGGACACATACAATATTTTCCACGCCCAGCAACAATGCCCTCACTTTTCCGCTAGTCTTGACATCAGCGTCACCGGCACTGCTCAGATTACCAGCCAATTTGGATATTACCTTGAGGCGACCATTGTTCCTCCATCAATTCAGCAAGCATATGTCTTTTTTGACGCTGGCGCCGGTGCTCAGGCTTCATTCACAATCACTGGACTCGCAGAAGCACACTATGGTAGCGGTAGACAAGAATTGGCCACGTTTGGATTCCCCGGGTTATATTATCCTGGTCTATTGACGCTCGGGCCGTCGCTACACCTTTATGGAGAACTCACGGGGCAGCTGAGTTTGTCTGGGCGCTACACTGCAACTGTTGGCTATACGTTCCCAGTATGCGTCTTGCGGCTCGATCATTCGACAATGAACTTACAATTCTGCTTTTATTAGCCTATAAGCTATGCTTTTGGACTGGCTGACAACAATCCCGATGAGGCAAGTTCCAGTAAACCGATAATATTGATAAGCTGTAACATGTAATGATGCATGAATTTATAGGAAATTCCATCGGACAACGTCGATTCCAACAGCAACAATGTCGGATACGATTTCTCTGTTGGCTATAATGTCAACCTAGAAGGATCTCTGGAAGTTCGTAATTCTTAAATCTCATTCTAATTAGGGCTTCTCTAAATAATCTCTTACCCGTCAGGCCCATATCGTCTGTTTAGTTTCACGCTTCATCAATCCTTATCTAACCTCTAGGTTCTGCAGATACCTTCCCTGCAACTCGGAATCAACGTGCTGGGAGGCTCTCTCATCGATGCTCAGGTACACTAGTCTGTCTCCAAATGTTCCGCTATATTTAATTTCTTTTCCTTCCAGATTTTTGCTGAAGCAGACATGTTCGTTGGTGTGTCGATATCTGGTAGCGTAAATCAGGCTGTAGGTCCTTTTATATTGCGGCTCAGAACGCTTATTGACTGACCCTTTTCTTAGTCAGCGCCCCAATTTTGTATCAATCCAGTGAGTAATGCAACTATTGTTTCGTCGATTATAATCTAATATGTGAAAAGCACTATGGTGTCGACCTCAACGCGGGTCTGACCGGGTCAGTGTTGTTCTGGAGGCCAAATCCAGTTGCGTATGTGTCAAAGCTTTCTGTTGTCAATGCCCAAGTATGCTCACCAGTTGGGTAGCAAAAACTTCTTCTCCGCCGATTTCCCCTTCGGCGGAACATGCTTCAATTCTGTTACTGAAGCCTCCGCATCAGGCAATGGTAGGCGCGGCATTGGGGAACCATTCTATGCATACGAAGCGCGTGGATCTGGTCAACTTGGATCCAACATCTCATCCAACCATGATCTTAACGTGCCTGCGTATGCCGTGATCGAAAAAAGGTCATCAACATCTCGAAAACGTAGTACGAGTGACACTATTGTGGTCCAGCATCCCACGACGTCCTGGGCCGCTGATAACGCCAACAAGAATAGGAGTGATATCTTGGACCGTCGAGCCATACCCTTCTTGCCTGGATATCTGGTCTGTCCTACTGTTGACAACGAGATCTCTGGCTCGAGTGGTGCAACAGATTGCTTGTGCTACTCGGATAATAATATCGACGTGAATGGTGCGACAGGTGAGTTTTCTGGTATGAGCCTAATTTTTAAACGTAATTTCTAATAGATAACCTCAGGTCAATATGCTGATATTTTGGCAAGAGGGTTCGACGACATGCCAGGCAATATTTCAGCGATATACGGAGGAGAATTTGCAAATGAATACAACAATGCAACTGCTGGTGTTCACAAAGACGAAGACTACGGCCATTTATTCAGGCGTGCAGGCGGTACCTCTACGATGGGCACATGTCCTGCATACTTTCTCGACATGTCAGGGTATTCAAGTACAACTATCGGCACATTCTTTGACGTGAAACCCGCTGATCAATTGAGTCCAACCTTTGGGACGTACAACCCATGGCCTCCCAATATACAAGAGGACGATAATGGCAATCCCATCCTCGTTTCTGCCGAGTCCGGAGGTGCCATCTTTGCCAGAGAGCACGTCTATGAAGTTAGTATGGGTGGGTTTATATCTTCCTGGCTTTTTCCATGGCGTTTAATGACCTGGACTCGATTAGCGGCGTTGTTCATTGACCATTTGCAGCAATTCACTGACCTT
>Ga0307517_10007650_pt1 | contig 15708 bp, 6 predicted proteins | sample 23_EM_MG_FD_194515 | JGI IMG/M metagenome (GOLD analysis project Ga0307517, IMG submission 194515) | Populus trichocarpa ectomycorrhiza microbial communities from riparian zone in the Pacific Northwest, United States - 23_EM | ecosystem: Host-associated > Plants > Roots > Unclassified | place...
CGGCTGTAAATCTCCTTACTTATGAGAGGAGATGTCTTGGCATTATATAAAAGGTTACAGCTCAAGAGTCCTATATAATAGGATTGGATAAATACAAGGGAACAAACTGATAGATACTATGAATTCTATGCTAAGTACAATTGGTCTTAAGGATAACTCTTATCATCCCCCTGCAAGGTAAGCGTGGGAGAGGGAAGAACGCGAAGCTTGTTTCGAAAGAGAAAGAATTGTGGTTTGGACACACCTTTTGTAAGGGAGTCAGCAAGCTGCAGGGAAGAGGGAACGAATTGTAACTTCAGGGAGCCATTAGCAACAAGCTCACGGACAAAATGGTAGTCAATAGCAATATGTTTAGACCGTGGACGAGTAACAGGATTACCAGCCATGAAGATGGCACTTTGATTGTCACAGCACAAAGTAGGGGAAGCTGGTAATGTAACATGAAGGTCTCTGAGTATTTGAACAATCCAAGCAATATCAGCAGTTGCGACAGCTAAGGAGCGATACTCAGCTTCTGCACTGGAACGCGAGACAGTGCTCTGTTTCTTGGAAGACCATGAAATTAAATTGGAACCAAGAAAGATTGCATAACCAGTGGTAGATCGACGAGTGTCAGGGCAACCGGCCCAGTCAGCATCGGAATAACCAAGAAGTGCATGAGTAGATTGTTTCTGCAGCTGAAGACCATAGTGAACAGTGCCTTTAATATATCGTAAAATGCGTTTAAGTGCACGAAAGTGATCCTCTGTTGGGGAGTGCATAAATTGGCAAATGGAATTAACGCTGAATGACAAATCAGGTCTGGTGATTGTCAGGTATTGTAGTGCACCGGCCAAAGAACGAAACAAGGTAGGATCAGTATACAAAGTTCCTTCAGCTGTCAAATGTTGTCCCACAACAAAGGGAGTAGAGATTGGCTTAGCATCAACCATGGAAGCTCGCTGCAAGAGATCAATGGCATACTTTGTTTGGCTGAGGAGGAGACCCTGATCAGTAGGCTGAACTTCAACACCAAGAAAATAATGAAGAACACCTAAGTCTTTAAGTGAGAACTCCTTGGAAAGTGAAGCAATAAGCTGATGAACTAGAGATGTGTTACTGCCAGTAATTACGATGTCATCAACATAGAGGAGTAGATAAACTGTCCCAAGAGTAGTGTGATAGATAAATAATGATGAATCAGCTTTGCTGGAAAGAAAACCAATCTGAAGCAGAAAATAGCTGAAGCGATGAAACCAAGCTCTAGGTGCTTGTTTCAAGCCATATAGTGCTCGTTTGAGACGACAGACATGCCGAGGAAACAAAGGATCAATATAGCCTGGAGGTTGTTCCATGTAGACTTCATCATGAAGAAGGCCATAGAGAAATGCATTATTGACGTCAAGCTGATGTAAACGCCAGCCAGATGTAAGTGCCAATGAGAGAATCAGGCGAACAGTAACTGGGCGAACAACCGGACTGAATGTGTCATCAAAGTCAAGGCCTTTAATCTGAGAGAACCCTTGAGCCACAAGACGTGCTTTATGATGCTCAATTGACCCATCAGATCGAAGTTTGGTCTTAAAAATCCATCGGCAACCAACCACATTGTGTGATGCAGGACGAGGTACCAGAGTCCAAGTGTCATTCCTCTGCAAGGCTTGAATTTCAGAGTCCATAGCAGACAACCATTCAGGATGTTTGGCGGCTGATTTAAAGCCTCGTGGCTCCTTGAGAGCAAGCAGAGTCTGAAAGGGCTGCAAAGAAGAGCAAACAGTCATAGCATGTTGGACCCGTGGTTTAACAATACCAGCCTTCCCTCGAGTAACCATAGGATGGTTGTTAGTGAGTAGAGAAGGTTGGGAAGGCTCGAGAGATGGCGGGGCTACATTGGAAGAGGAGGGAACGGACAGTGGAGTGGAGGAGTCTGTAGATATGGGAAATAGTGGTGCTAGATTGTCACTGCAAGGCAAACATGAGGAACTGGATGATGATGGTGAGAGGACAGAGTCAACAGTTGAAAGAGAAGGACTAGACACACATTCTGCACATTCAAAGAAAGTACTATAGTCATTGGTGGATGACATGTTAGTGACAGAACCATCGATATAGGGAAAGACAGTTTCGAAAAACTTTACGTGACGAGAGACATAGACACGACATGTTTATCGATCGAAGCATCGAAAACCCTTGTGAAGGGTACTGTAACCTAAGAAGACACACGGAGCAGATTTTGGAGATAATTTATGTGGTGAATAATCACGTAAATAAGGAAAACAAAGACACCCAAAGGTGCGAAGCATGGAATAATCAGGTTTCTTACCAAACAGTAGATCATAAGGAGTCTGACCACCAAGAGACGGTGAAGGGAGTCGGTTTATGAGAAATACTGCTGTAGAGAATGCCTCAACCCAAAAGGATATTGGTAGACGAGCATGAAACATAAGAGTAAGACCTGTTTCTGTAACATGCCGATGTTTGCGTTCTGCAATGCCATTTTGGCTGGGAGTATATGGACATGCTAGACGCTGAACAATACTATGAGATTGTAAATGATTTCGAAACTTAGTATTGGTAAATTCAGTCCCACCATCACATTGAAATGATTTTAGTTTTGCTGAAAATTGTGTGGTAATGTAATTTTGGAAGTTGATGAATGTATCAAAAAAATCAGATTTATGTTTCAAAGGAAACATCCAGCTGAATCGAGTACAGTCATCGATAAAAACAGCATAGTAACGATAACCATTAACAGAAGAAATTGGTGATGGGCCCCATAAATCACAATGTAAACGATCAAAGGGAAGGTCAGAATGTTTATCATTAGGAGAGAATGGTAAACGATGACTTTTACCAAGTTGACAACCATCGCAATATGAATAATCTGTTTGAGTCAATTTGTCACTACAAGAAATAGAACCTATTCTAGACAGAGAGGCAACTAAACGAAAATGTGGATGACCTAGTCGTGCATGCCATAGTCGAACTGTGGCTCGTGGCTTATTGGAAGACAGAATTGAAGCAAGAGCGCAGTGATGTTGATCAAGAACGTAGAGACCATTCTCACATCGACCGACCCCCAGTACCGTTCTGGTAGCTAGATCCTGTATCACAAAACCAGAAGAATCAAATATAACCTGACAGTTAAGTTGTTTTGTGAGTTGACTAATAGAAATAAGATTTTTTGTAATGTCTGGAACAACAAGAACGTTAGACAAAACAAGGGAGCTTTGAGGAACAATATTAGAAACAGAACCTTTATGAGAAATTGGAAGAGATTGTCCATTACCAATCAGGACACGTTCATTGCCAGTGTAAACAGTGGAGACATCCAAATTTTCCGAGTTATTTGTTATATGAGAGGTGGCACCGGAATCAGGAAACCACTCATGATTGTTAAAATCTTGGACTGTGCATGCAGAAAAGGCTTCAGCAATGTTTGCAGACTGTTTCTTTTTAAGCTTCAGGAAATTCCAGTAACGTTTAGCTAAGTGACCCTCTTTGTCACATAGCTGACAGTAAACTGCAGTGTTGGATGGTGGTTTGACACTGCCAGAGTATGTAGAGGTCGTGGAAAATCGCGACTTTCCTCTCTTTGGTTCTGACCTACGTGAAGTCTGTTGTGTATAGTAAACAGAATTGGATGGTGAGTGGGAAACAGATTTTGCAAATATCTCATGACTCAATGCTTTTGGAACAATCTCAGAGAAGGAGGGTAATGGATGTTGTGAGATCATTGTGGTAGAGAAAATTTTGTAGTCTGGTCCCAATGCTCGTAAATACCAATGGACTTTATCTGTGTCATCAACAGGACGACCAATGGCTGCCAATTGATCACAAAGTCCTTTGAAGATTCTGGAGAACTCAGCAACAGATTGAGATCCTCGCTGCATTAACTGAAGTTCATCTTTGAGTTGCAACTCACGAGTCTTTGATCGGTGTGAGAAGGAAACTTCAAGAGCTTGCCAAGCCTTCTGTGAGTGTCGTAAACCCAACACCTCACTCATGGACTCTTCCGTGAGGGAAGAAAGCAACAAACTCAGAAGCATTTGATCTGTATGTAGCCAAGAATTGTGAGCAGGATTTGGCTTTGTGACCCCACTGGAATCAGTGATCACAGCACATGGAGCAACAATGCTCCCATCCAAGTAACCAAAGAGTTCTTGACTAGTTAATAGGGGAACAAACTGATTTCTCCATAATAGATAATTGGAGGAGGTCAGTTTAATGGTAAGCATGTGTACCATTGTGTTGAGCGGAAGAGAAGGGTATGAAGAAGATGAATCTGCCATGATTTCAATTTCCAACCGAGGCTCTGATACCATAAAAGTGTTAGACAGATTGTATAATACGGTTGTAAATCTCCTTACTTATGAGAGGAGATGTCTTGGCATTATATAACGAGGTTACAGCTCAAGAGTCCTATATAATAGGATTGGATAAATACAAGGGAACAAACTGATAGATACTATGAATTCTATGCTAAGTACAATTGGTCTTAAGGATAACTCTTATCACCTTCCCTGATGAATCTATGGAGGAAAATATAATTAATTACAAGCCGATCAAGCATGGAATCCACAACTGATAAAATCTTCCACTGCAAAAAGGAGAGGAGCTTGTTTACTAACTAAAGATCTTCGCAATAATCTATTCAAGGCTGTCAAGTGCCCTTTTTACTAATCCCACCAAACTCAACAACCCTTCATAGCCCAATAGAATACTTCGGATCTCTACTTATTAATTTGATATATATATATATATATATATATAATCGTAAATCAAATAACTAACAGTTTAATTATTATTATTATAATGGATAATAGTTTTGGGACATACTTGCGCAATAGCTTGAGAATGGAGGAATCAGTATTTGACTAAGTAATCAAACATCGATTGCAAATTAGTTCCAATTAGTTATGATTAGATGGTTTTTATTTATTTATCTTATGATATTATCAACTTAAATTAAAATCATTTTCAATATCCTCGACGTGCATTTCACGACAAGATGCATGTAACCTCATTTTTCTCACTTCTTATAATTGATGTAGATATACCATTACGCAATAAATTTTCCGGTCTATTCAAATGAAATTACTCCTTCAAAGTGCAATAACCAGAGCACCAAACTCTCATGCTACTTGACCATGTTGGGTCGTGGAACCAACAAGTTGATCATTCCTTCCAAAATGAATCATCGATTTGTAACTTTTATTCAGGAAGATGAGCTATATATTGTATAATCAGTAGTGGGTTTATGCATACATTCATGGAGCTTACTTCTAATGAGTGGCAATTGTCAATTTCCATATGGATAGCTGTAGCATAATACACATTCTCCTTTTCCTTTGTCTAATATTGTTCTTTATTTTCAAGGAAAATGTTAAAATGAGATTCGTGCTTGCTTCAATGGATCCACCGGCTACATATGCACAAGTGGCATTCATTGTAAGAAGCCAGCCACGTAAGGAAATCTTTATACTTTTCTAATTTTCCTTATTATTATTATTCTTATTATTATTATAAGAAGCCAACCAAACCACACTGATAAAACGTTTCTGGAACTCATTATTTGAAGATGCTCCAGAATCCAATATGCTAGAGAATTTGAGTTTTTAATAAGTGTTCAGATAATGAATGATGACACATTTATATCAATTTTTTTTCTGCAGAGCTAAGGGCCTAGAGAGTTGATGGTAAACACCTTGATTCCTATAAAGCAATCCCTGTAAGTGGGATTTTTATGACCCTCTGATGGCTAAGTCAATGACTTTATAGTGAAGAGTAATAAATGAACATTAAATTCTAAGAACAAGAGTGTTCATTCTTAGTTCATACATGATGAATGCTGAGAACATATTGTAAGTGAGTGAAGATTGTGAACCTTTTACATGAGTTATTCAGAAAATATTTATAACATTTATACCTTTAACTTTTTTCTTTTTGTTCAAGGGGTCGAAAGTCTTTTTCTTATTCATATCCAAGTGAGAAAGCAATTCTTTACATCAACATTAATGTTAATATAAGTGTCATTTTACACGGTATTAAATGTTGATAGGAGTACCACGTGCCTATAGAGGACGACCCTACATCATTTTGTACATAATAGTAGTTTTGATGAGATCAACCCATACAATCAACATTAATGTTGATTGATGTATGGATGATTTTTAAAGGATTTTTTACACAGCTAGGGTGTAAGGAGATGATAACCCTAGGTTCCTCTATTGTACGTTAGGATCTAGGATGATCCAAGACCAAATGATGTTGAGTCTAGCGTCCCTCTAGGTCTAAAAATGTCTGGGTCTAACGCGTAACCGAGTCCAAGGGAGTTAGGTCTAGCATCTTGTCAATCCCACAAACACTTAGACGTGGCACATAGCCGAGCCAAATGGAGTTGGATATAGCACCTTGCTTGACCCATAAAAGTTTGGGCCTAGTACATAGCCGAGTCTAAAGGACTTGAGTCTGACATCTTGTCAGACCCACAAGCACTTAGGCTTGGAATGTAGTCGAGTCCAAGGGATTTAGGTCTATCACCTTGTCAGACCTACTAGCACTTAGTATTAGAATGTAGCCGAGCCTAAGGGATCTAGGTCTGGCATCTTTCCAAACCCACAAGTACTTAGACCTGACACGTAGCCTAGCCCAAATAAGTTTGGTCTAGCGTCGTGCCAGACCCACGTGCGTTTGGGCTTTTTGACCTTTGTTGAGCTTTTATGATGAGACGTCTTTCTCTCATCCCCTCTATCTATAGGCCTTTTGAGTTAATGGATTTTAGTATCAAATATATTGATCCATCAATAGCCCCTCAAGTTTTTATGTATTTAATACGCAAAGATTTTGAAAATGTCCTTTTTCTTTAATAAGAGATCTTTTAACTTCCCCATGAGATTTGTTCTGTCCAAAGTAGAACTGTTAGAATCATTATGATTTGACGTCATGTCCTCATTGAAAAAAGTCTTCTTGAGAAACAAAACGGCAGCTCACCTTTAATGTAGTAATTGAGCAAACTTCTAGGGATCTATGATGACATGATAAATCACTCATCCAACAATGGGGGTTATAAATTGTCTTCTTTATAACCCTAGTCATTTGTCTCTTTTTTTTCTTTTATTTTTTGCAGTTTTTATCAAATTGATTTGGAGATTTCTTAAGTCACTCCTTCATTTTCATATTGCACATCTATTTTCCTCTTCTTCTTAGAACAATAGACTCTCATAGGAGTAAGTTTGGTTCCAGGAGTGAGTGTATCATTCCTTTTAGTGATGAGTTTTAGTCTCAGCAAGAAACTATAGAGAGCAACAGGGAGCAAGGATCCATCAGATTAGGCCTCAGGTCTAGATGTTTACCCTCAACGTCCTCTCCTAGTAGGGAAAGAGATAGTTCTCCCCATTATGAAAGCTTTTTTTCTAGTGCCTCGAGAGATCCTCTAGAGGGGGAGAGGTTTCCTTAAACCCCTAAGGACGATGATTTAAGTACCTTGAGTATTAGCGAGCTGGCCTTCACTAACAATAGGCAACCTAAAGCCTTTGTGGGTTAGTTTCCCTCTAAGAGAGAAAAGATTAGTGAGGAGACTTGGCCTTTGCTTATGGGCACTTTGAGATTACAGCCCCAATATACATGTATGACTTAGGGTACTCCTTCCTTATTTGAGGTTTTATAAGTGACATATTTAGGTATTATAACTTAAGCCCAAAACAACTGCACCCTAGTGCATGGTTGACATTGTCAGCTTTTGACAAGTTTCTTCAGCTTATCGACATCAAACCCATCATAAACCTTTTTAGGGTTTATTACTAGCTGGTCGCGGGTACTAACAATGATAATGACATCTGGTGGTTTTTCACTTTTGCTAATAAATTTGTTGGAGCCATGAGAAAAGCTCTTTACGGCAAGCCTGTGTATCTAAAGAAATTGAGGGAGAGATGGTTGGTCATAAGATACACAGGGATAGTTAGCCCTCGAGAAGGCATGCATCAAATTTGGGGTTGTTCCCACCACTAGAAGGTGCCTCCTCGTAAGGTGAACAGTTGGCCTCATCCAAGTTTAGCCGAGAAGGAAGCTCGTGCTTTTTTGGCCTTTACCTCCATTGAGCATGAAGTCAACAGGATGGCCAAAGGAGAATACCAAGCATTGTTGCAAAGTATGTAACCTCTTTACCTTTTGTTTTTATTCATCTATAGTTCATTTCTGATTTTGTTTCTATATAGGGTTAACAATCGAGAGAGGATGAGAGATTTTAGCTAGATCTCTAGCAGAAAGCTTATCTTCAACAAGGAGGGCGTCCTCATCTCTTGTAGTGATTGGAACAGCCAATAAAGAAGAAATAGAGCACGATCCTATTATGGTGAATGAACTCTCCATTCCTGAACTATTTCTGATGAAATAATGGTGATAGGCTAGTATCCCTGTTATAATAGAGGTTAAGGGGACTCATACTCCTTCATTTAAGGATCATGCATATCAAACTCCCATTGAAGTAATAACGGGTGTGACCGCTCATTTTAAAAGAAGAATGGTGTCCACGCCTATAGAGATTGGCGTTCGAGCTTTCGCAGCAAAGATGTTTGTCTCTCTAGTTTATTCTCTTATTATGGTCATAGAGGTTACAACTGTCAAGTCCTTTACTCATGGTCAGGAATTTGAAGATATTTTTTCTCACTTTTCCCTTGGTTGCACTCCCTTTTATTTTCTTTATTTTAAATGATAAGAAGAGGCATGCCATGTAGGCTACTATTGGTGGGAGGTGTGGGCTTAGCAAGATTAGCATAGAAGTGGTGAGGCAACTAGAGAGGATCCTCACCATTCCTTTAGATATTTTATAAATATCCAATAAGAGCTACAACTATCATTTGGCCTTGACTGGTCAAATGACTTTTAATGTAAGGAGTTTTCTTTTCTAACTTTTTTTTTTTGGCTTTGTGGTCATCCTTCCTGACATTTTGTTCTCGGAAAACTGTTATGATGTGCTCTCATTCTTAAAGGTGCTAGGTGGCTGGGAGGAACCATGTAAAATATATCATCACCAAATATAGAACAAATCAGACTGCCCTTCAGAGGCTTCGAGAGGAAAAAGTAGTCGTGGAGGCTGAGCTAAGGGATCTCAAAATGGCATATTCTTCCTTAAAGGGTGAGGTGCAAAAAAGCTACCCTTCATTTGGGCTCTACTTAGCAGCGACTTTACGAGGCTCTTCATGAAGTCACCATCTTGAGGCAAACTATCATGGAGTTGCATGCATCTAAGAATGTTATGTGTGTTGAGCTCCAGACTACCAAGAAGGAAGCCTAAAACTCCGGATCTTCAACCTTTTTTTGGCCTCAATTCTAAATTCTACCCTCTATTTTAAGGACCCCTAATTGTCCATAACTAAAGCCTTCTTACCCTTCAAGCATAATGATGCATAGTGTCTAGAAGTCCTTTGGTCTCCCCTCATATCGGCCACTTCTTATTGGGTGAGGAATTTCAATATCAAGTTCTATATATTTATGATGGCGTTGATCTTGTGAATGAGAGTTTTTCTTATTACAGTTGTAGGCAAAGGATATATCTATCACCATTAATGGTTGTTAGAGAGTGATGCATCTAGGATATGTACCAGTTATATCCAAAAGCTTTAGGGTGCCCTTTACTAGTACCCCTAACCCTTCGATCCCAACAAGGGATTTTTTATTGGGGTCATCACATCCCTGGAGAGGATATTGATAGACCTTCCATCATCCATTATTACCCTGTGAATCATATAGCTAGCTAGGACCATGGAGATGACCAAGGCGTTTTCGTAGGGATAAGTCACCCCTTCTCCATCTTCTATAGTGAAAATAATAGGATTATGCCATAGACTTTTGTCGAGCTGCTATAAAGACTTGCTTCCTATATTTCCTCTTGCTATTGAGGTTTCTCCTCTTAATGAGGTCCCTTCTAAGATCACATTGATCTCCGTGAGAGTCTGGATGTGTTGATAGTGCTCTTCCCTATCTTGGTTCATATTGGCACTCCCCTTAATAAACTTTTTCAACTATCCCTTGGGTATCAACCTTTCAATCTCACTTTTCAGGGTAAAGCAATCTTCAGTGTCATACCCTTTGTCTTTGTGGAAAAGAAAAAATTTTCTGAAGGTACGAGTATATGGAAATGACGTCATAGGAGATGGATACTAAATGTAATCCTTCTCTTTAATGGTCATGAACACTTCAGTGAGAGTAGCATTCAAGATAAAGAAATACCTCCTTTTAATGATATGAACATGTTCCCTCACCGACCTCTTTTGATTTTGCTTTGAGTTATTCTTTTTGTTGTGAGTGGAATGACTCCACTTAGAAAGCTTTACCTCCTGAACCTCCTAGTAAATATAAGAAGGCTTGTATCATAGAATATTGGCTTTCTCTACCCGAATGTGGTTTTCCATGACCTGTTTTACCCTTATTAGGCTTCTATCAGGTAGGGCGTATAAGTCTCTCCATAGAGAGCATTCTCTTACTCCATTTATCAAAGCCTCTGAAGCTACTGGCTGAATCAATTTTTTCATATTTAGCATCTATTTGTTGAACCTTTTCAGATATGATCAAGTGGTTTCTCCTCATACTTAGGTTATGCTGTAGAGTTATATGGAGCTTTTTTTTGCAGGTATGTTAATACTGAAATGCAATACAAGTTTTGTATAAATATCCTTGAAACCCGTGATGGAGTCTAGCTCTAAATTGTTGTATCATGCCCTAGTCGACCATCTGAAGGTCATTAACAGTATCTTGCACATGCCATCTATGTCTTGGATGATTAGCTCTAGGTTGCTACGCATGGTTTGGATGTGCTCTCGTGGATTTGCCAGTTCATCGTAATTGTATAAAGTCATCTTTTTGGAGATATAATCCTTGAGGACATGAGTGCCTAAGACCTGTTTGGATAAGAGGGACCCCTTTATCTCTTGGGTGCAATGTGCCACATCATAGAAATATCTCTTAGTCAAGCTTCTCCCTAATTTCTGCCTAGCTGGCTTAAGAGAGCTAAAAGATTCTAGTGTGGGATGGTGAGATCGATAACTGAGTTTTTTCTCGTAGTAGCTAGAGAGATCATCTTTGGAGTGATAGCTTCTTAGAAGGTCTCATATCGATGGGAGTGATCCCTTGGAAGGTTAATGGGCTACTCAGTCAAAGGGTTCTCTACATCATTTTATCCTATTTCCTTTAGGTAAGACAATTGTCTTCTAGTAGAGATGACATCTTATAGTTGTGGGGCTAGGACAGAAAGAGCTACCCTTAAGAAATATACCTTTTTTGTTGGGGCCTGCTAGAGTGACGTGGTTTGGTGTTGCCCTTGAGATGCTAGGATGACTTAAGTGAGGGCTTGCACCTGATTAATAAGTTGTTGAAATTTTGAGGGAGCTAGTAGAGCAATGTGCCAACTGTCGCGAGGAGGTCCATAACATTCCCCAACCCAAAAGTTTCTTGAATATCAGTCATTTATAGCAATTATAGGTGTCTAAAATTCATTATGAAAGCATAATTGATGGCTTTTTTTAATAGTTTCTCATAAACAGTGTCAATTGATGATGCTCCAGAATCCAATATGCTAAGGAACTTGAGTTTTTCAGCGTTCAGATAATGGATGATCACATGTTCATGTCAATCTTCTCTTCTCCATAACTGAGGACTTAAAGGGTTGGTGGTAGAAGTCTGGATTCCTACAAAACAGTCCCTGTTGGTGGTATTTTTGGAACCCTCTGATAGTTAAGTCATTGACTTTATAGTGAGAAGTAGTAAATGAACATTAAATTCTAAGAACAAAAATGTTTGTTCTTAGTTCATATATGATGAATGTTGAGAACATATCATAAGATAATAAAGATTATAAACCTCTTACCTGGGTCGTTCTGAAAGTATTTACAATCTTTGTACCATGAACTTTTTTCTTTTTGTTCAAGGGATCGAAAGTCTTTTTCTTATTCATATCCAAGAAGGGAGAGAGTTCCTTACATCAATATTAATGTTAATGTAAGTGCATTCTTACACAACATTAAATGTTGATAGGAGTATCATGTGCCTATAAAAGACGACCCTACATCATTTTATACGTAATATTAATATCTATAGGATCAATCCTTATAATTAACATTAATATTGATTGACATATAGACGACTCTTAAAGGACTTTATACACAACTAGGACATAAGGAGATGATAACCCTAGGTTCTCCTATTGTATGTTAGGATATGGGATAATTCTATACCTAGGGATGTTGAGTCTAGCGTCCCTCTAGGTCCAAAAGCGTCTGGGTCTAATGCACAACCGAGCCCAAAGGAGTTGAGTCTAGCACCTTACCAGACTTATAAACACTTAGGCTTGGCACCTTGCCAAACCCACAAGCACTTGGGCTTGACACGTAGCCAAGCCTAAGAGAGTTGGGTATGTTATCTTACCAGACCCCCAAAACGTTTGGACCTAGCACATAGCCAACCCCAAGAGCGTTGGATCTGGCATCCTGTCAAACCCACATGTGTTTGGGCTTAGCGTATGGCTAAGTCCAAAGAAGATGGGTCTGGCAACTTGCCAATCTTTTTTCAACGAGTTTTGATATTTGTTGAACTTTTACTATGATCGTCTTTTTCTTGGCCTCTTTATTCATGGACCTTTTAAGTAAATAAATTTTAGCATCGAATACGCTGATTCATCATTATTGAATTTTAAAATTATTTGTATCTTATTTATTAATTAGACATCTTAGTCTATTGTGTCCCTTGCAACACCATCTAAACTTATAATGGTTTAAAAAGTAGAGAATAGAATATATTTTATCCTCTGAAACCTTATAGTTCCACCTGTCTTTTTCTTGGCTAGTATATACATTTTGTTTACGATCTCCTTGCTAAATTGAGAAGACAAAATAAAGTTTCTTTAAACGAAGAATCTTTATTAAAGAACTTATATTATAAAGAATTTATTCTTATTACCGTAAATACATGGCATGTATCCTGATATCACAGAAAGCGAAACATAGATCGGTCAAATTTATGTTTGTTAATATATATATATATATATATATATATATATATATATATATATATATATAAAAAAAACACTAAGATTCTATTATTGCTCCGAGCAGGAGACGGAATCTTAGAATTAGTGTCCCTTACCCATTTGTAAAATGGTAAACAAGACGGAAAAGATTTGAATTGCATTGATATGGATGCTGGTTGTGTGGGATTAAACAGTTATCTCTTCCATGCGAACATCTAACCCTATCCTTCAAAAATTAGTTCAACAAACCATCTAGGTGATGACCCAGTGGTAAAAGTTTGGGATCAAGAGATTTGCTTTCTCTGTGGTCTCAGGTTCGAACCATGTGGTTGCTCATATGATGGTCACTGGAGGCTTACATGGTCGTTAACTTCAGGACTCGTGGGATTAGTCGAGGTGCGCGCAGGCTGACCCAGACACCCACATTAAACTAAAAAAAAAAAATTAGTTCAACAAGAAAAACTAAACCTCTAGATAATAGTAATTTTTATTAGGGATCACATGACCAAAATACCCTCAACACCATGCTATTACCAAAATACCCTCAACAGACCCCATTAAAGAATACAACACCATGCTACTTCCCGTTCCGTTTTCATTAAAAAAAAAACCCAACTTTCCCTCTCCTCATCCCATATAACCCACCACCATCATTCCTCTTCCTATCAACAAATCATACTTGAGAGAGAGAGAGAGAGAGAGACTTGAATGGAAGGGGAGATGGGAAGGAGCGGAAGCAGCAGCAAGAAGAGGAAGATGTGGCTTTTTAAGAGGTTAAAGATGAAGGAATCTTGGAGATGGAGATTGAGGTTTTTGGTTTCTGCTTTCAAGTGGAAAAGGCTTAAAATACAGCTTTCTTTGCTTGACGATTTGCTTTTCAAGATCATCTCTGTTTTAGAGGCTATTGTCTTGGTTATTACCTTGTGCTTCTTTTTTCTTTGTTGTGGCTGCCATTTTTGACATTTGTCTCTTTAATGTTATTTTGGTTCAAAAATCTTCTGTTCCATGTTTTCTTTTTTCTTTTCATGGTATGTATAGTTTCTTAAATCTTTGGAGGAAAAAAAAAACAGGGAGAATTAGGAGGGACTGTATCTATTTACTTATACGGTTTTCGTTTGTTAGTGCAAGTTGTTCATGATGGGAATTTGTCACAGCTCAAATTGAATTCTCGAATGCAATATTGAGTCGAATATATAGTCAGAATTCTGAGTTGGAGATGACAAAAACTAATTTGACACAGATTTCTGGAATGTGGACCAGTTGTTGTTAAGGTTTTTATTTTTTATTTTTAGTGAAATTTTCTTCTTACATGGTTATTTATTTGAGCACTCCTTGCGTTAGTGAAGAGAAACAAGAGAAGAAGACTTGTCCAAAAGCAAAATTGAGCTTTATTTTAGCTAAATTTGAGCCCTTGGTTTCTGTTCTGCCTTGCAAGGTGAGGCTTTTGCGATTAGAGAGGCAATCAAGACGGTAGAGAAAGAGAAGTTTGCACATATACCTGTCGGTATTGAATTTGATGCTGCAATTATTGTTCTTGCTGCTGTCCAGCAAAGTCTATTTTATTTAGCAACCATTTAAACCTGCAAAGATTTTAATCACCCATCAGGGATTTGGTATGAATTATATTGTTTAAGAATAAACCAAAGAATGAACCAAAGATGATAAGAAATTATCTGGCGTTATGTCCACTTTGCATCCATAATTTGTCTACTAATTAACCTCCCTTGATTTGTTTGAAAATAATAGTAATTGTTTAACGCAGAAGGAAACAAATCCTAAAAAAGCTTGTTTGGGTGTGCTGTTGGAATTGTTTTTTAAAGTGTTTTTTATTTAAAAATATATTAAAATAATATTTTTTATTTTAAAAAATTTATTTTTAATATTAACGTATTAAAATAATTTAAAAATAAAAAAATTAATTTTTTAAAAATATTTTTAAAATACAAAAATAAAATATAATAAACAGCATTCCTGAAATTTAATTGCGGTACACAATAAACTTTAAAGTTTAGACACATCATGATCCTTCTGATTTTTTTTCCGATTGAGTTCCGAGAAGGAACTTGAGGTAATAAAAATTCTGCCCTGACATAATTTTAATGTCAACAGTCGACACCTATGAAGGATCAGAATTGTTAACAGGAAGTTCTGAAAAGAAATGTTGTACTTCAAGACCAAGTGATGATAATTTTTGGGTTTTGTTCCACATTAACACAACAGTCAAAAGTATTTCCCAAACAAGCGTAGCTTGTGTCGGAATGTGCATGGCGTTAAATAGCAGAATTGTTTCCTAAATTAATTGTTGTTTCGATATTAATTATAAAATTATGATTAATTATAAAATTATGATTTGTTGAAGTCATCACATAATATTATTTTTATTGAAAAATATATTAATTTATAAAAGCCTAAATAAAAGGATTAGTTATGCAAAATAAAGATACATCATTCCTAAAGTACGCTACCTATAGTAAGTTGTACTGTTGATTAATTGTTTTATAAATCATGTTTTTATATGTTAATCTCATCTAAAGTTCAAGGCAAATTTCCTTTTATGAAGAAGTTCATGTCTTATCGAGTTAAATCATAACTGTTCTAAGAATCAAATTTTATCATCGTATTTATTTTCTACTTTATATCTTTAATAACTGAGGATATACTTTACAATGTAATTGTATACCCTCAAACAATAAAGTCTACAGCTAATT
>Ga0307517_10007651_pt1 | contig 15707 bp, 10 predicted proteins | sample 23_EM_MG_FD_194515 | JGI IMG/M metagenome (GOLD analysis project Ga0307517, IMG submission 194515) | Populus trichocarpa ectomycorrhiza microbial communities from riparian zone in the Pacific Northwest, United States - 23_EM | ecosystem: Host-associated > Plants > Roots > Unclassified | place...
GCACCGTCATCTGCATGAAAGCTAAAAAATCCTAAACATTATCTTTGGATCGAGCAAGGGTAAGAAGGTTAGGGTTAGTGAGGGTAAGTAAAGGAAGGGGATAGTTATATTTCGGCCTTTTATCTTTTTTTTTTAGTTTAACGTGGGTGTCCGGGTCAGCTTGCGCGTACCTTGACTAATCCCACGGGCCCTGAAGTTAACGACCATGTAAGCCTCCAGTGGCCATCATATGAGTAACCACAATGCTCGAACCTGAGACCACAGAGGGAGCAAACCTCTTGGTCCCAAATTTTTACCACTGAGTCACTATCTAGATTTGGACATGTAAGGGAAAAGAAGTGAATGAGAGGATTAAAAAAGTAAGTTTAAGTATTAAATTAAAAATGTGGCTTTAATTCAGGATAAAAAGAAGTTGGTTTTTTTTTTTTAAATTTTATGTGAAGCTTATTTATGCCATTTAATAATCTTAATCCCTCAAAATATATACCAAGATTTTTAGTTATTTGAGGGATTTAAACCCTCCCCAACACGGGCTCAAAACCCTACACTAATAATCTTAATCTTAGTCCTTTCACTGATAATGAAAACAAAATAAAAATGGAGGGTTTTAACCTCACCTTTCTCTATACCCTACACCTCAAAACCCTTCCAAACAACATGGTGCAAATGGTCTTCAGCTTAAGTTCTCTGACTTGCAATCGCCAAGCACTCAAAAATCTTTTCAAAAATCTTTTTTTTCTCTTAATTTGGGATAATCTTTCTTTTATTCTCTATTGTGGATGTCAATTTATCTCCTTCCATATTCTTATCCAAAATTAAGAAAAGAACTTCAATGGTCAATCCTTGTATAATTGCTAGCCTCCCACTGCCATGGAATTCCTACACATGTTGGTCAAAAGATACTGTTGCCTCCAAAATTTACATCCACATACATTAAGCATCTTTCTCTATGGATAATGTCATCTTGTGTGATTAATTGGATATACATGTGGATCCACATCAAAGCTCTTGGTTTTAATAAACCTCCAATCCACCACAGAAATACATGTGGTGGCAATGAGAAACTGCAATTCATTTTATGATCCAAGGCTAATCCAAGCACGAGCACCTCATCAGGCATCATAAATTATTGCTAAAACCTACTTATCTGGCCTAGAATATTGCTAATTAATTGTAAACAAAATCATGGCAGTTTTAGTTAAATCACCATCTCTTTTTGCTGTGAACGCAAGGATGATGATATCATTTGCACTTTGCAAAGGCATGATTTGTTTCTGGGTTCATGATTGTTTGGTACCGCGAAATTCATTAGAGTAATCAAGGGCCACTATGACTTCGCTTAAAGTGCTCGGCAGTGCTCTCTGTATACAAAACTTTCTCTCCCTCGAAATTATTACAGCTCCTCTGATTGTTTTCTTCCCTTTCAACTACGGACTAACATCCTCGAAGCTTGGAAGAATCAAATTGAGTTAATTAATAAACATTAGCACTCCTTAAGGGCAATTTGGCATTGTTCAAGACTTGTTTGTGCTTCGAGCTAAGCTAGCTAGCCCAGCAACACATGCTTTTGATTTTATTTTCACTCACTAAAAAAAAAAAAACAAAGAAAATAAAATCAAAATGGCTTCATTAGTTTACTTATCCAGTTATCCTCTAGACTGAATTTAGAGTTTGGAGTCTTGTGAGGTTTAAATTAAAGCCGTTCGTTGACTAGCCAGACGAGTGTTTGGTTTCGAGATGGTTTTAGTTTTTTTTATTGAGAATCACATAAAAAAACATGTATTTTTAATTTTTGTAGTTATAATTTATACTTTAAAATAATTATACTTTAAATTAAAAAAAAAAAACCATCAAACCTCCTAGCCACAAACACACTAATTATAAAAACGATCTAAATCACCACGTGGAAACATCAGAACGTGGGTGCCCCACCACACATAATCCATTTTGTTTTTGCTCGCTCCCTCTCGCGCGTCTATAAGAACTCATTAACGAGGCGCTGTATCAGAACAATCCATTTCATAAGTATTTGCGCACAACAGAAAAGAAACTAGTCCCCTCCTCTTCGGCTATCCTCTCTCTCGTTCTTTTTTTCTTTAGAGAGAAGATAGTACTTTCCTTTTGAGTTTACTTTGTTATTTGTAAAAATGCCTGCCGGAGGATTTGCAACGGCGACGGCCGGGGGAGTGAAGTTTGAGGCCAAGATAACGCCGATTGTCATCCTTTCTTGCATAATGGCTGCTACTGGTGGTCTCATGTTTGGCTATGACGTTGGTGTTTCAGGTTATTATAATCATTGGCCTTCTCTAACTGTTCATTTCGTTTTCATTATTCTTTGAAGTTTCTTAGCAACATCCTTTGTAAAACTTGAACTTAAGTCAGTTCCTTTTTTTTCTCTGAAAAAAAACTATCTCCTTTACAAGCTAAAGATTTGAAGGCAAAAACTGCGTGTATGTCATAAAATTAACTGAGAACTTTATGCTTAGAGTGCGTGCAGATCTCCGCAAAGAGCAACTCCCGCCAAACAGACGGGAAGGTTCTGTTGTCTTCAAAAATACTATAATACCCCCGTTATTTGTTATAGAACGCGGGTAGTTTAAGAAATACAGTGACATGCATGAGGAGTTCGTTCGTTTGTTAAAGTTTTGCCAGCTGAGAGAGAACCGTTTGGTTGTTTACCACTAGAAATATATAGATGGGCTTTAAGCTTCGATTTACACACACAAAAATATAAAATAGAAATATAAAGAATCTACCCGGGCCCACATCACCATCACTTCCTCTTAAAATTAATTTTCCACCCCTGTTATATTTTGCTGTTTTTAAAAATTCCTTCTAGGCTCCTTTTTTCCTTTTTTTTCCGCTGAAACTTTAGGCTACTTGGTTGTTTAACTTGATGAAAAAACTGGATGATGTTATTAATTTATGGATGCGTAATTAATACATGATGAAGACGATGATGATGTTGTAGGTGGTGTTACATCAATGCCTGATTTCTTGGAAAAGTTCTTCCCAGAAGTTTATGGGAAAACCCAGGATCCCAATCTCAATAGCAATTATTGCAAGTACGATAATCAGAACTTGCAATTGTTCACATCATCACTCTACTTGGCTGGCTTGATAGCAACTTTCTTTGCATCTTGGACTACTAGAAGGCTAGGCCGGAAGCCAACCATGTTGATTGCTGGCTTTTTCTTTATACTTGGTGTGGTGCTAAATGCTGCTGCTCAAGACCTTGCCATGCTCATTATTGGAAGGATTTTTCTTGGCTGTGGAGTTGGTTTTGCTAACCAGGTTCGTGTGTGTGTATATATCAACTGCGCTACCACATCATTTTCTAAGGTTTATAATTTGTTGCATTTAAAACTTAATTATGACCTCAGACCATATGTTTCTATTTGATAAGTCAAAGAATCCTGGACATCTAGCTGGCTTAAATTGAAAAAAAACACACACTACATTTAAACCGTCGCTTCTCACATATTTAGGAGTCAAGAGTAGAATGTGAGAATTGGTTATCAAGTGGGCTGAGGGTAGTTTCTGAGGAGGCATATAGGCAAGATAGTTAATTAAGCAGACGAGGAGGACCTAGCAATATCCTGATGTCTTGCCGACATCATTTCCTTTTCAAATTTGTTGGTTAATCCATTGCTATACATTAGAAATGTAATTAAATTGCATTTCCATGATAAAAACACCAATTAGTTTCTCTCCGATCGCGTGCCAAGTTTACATTCTAGCCATTTGATGCTCTTACACGTGATTGATATCTTTTCTCTCTCTTTTTCTTGGCCTGATCATAAAAAGTGTCATACGACAAGAATGGTTAGCTTTTTGTCCAGAAACAGCGAGTTTCATAGTGCCTTCCCTCTTGCCTAAAGAAAGATTTTCTTCGAAAAGTACTTTTTTTTTTTTTCCTATTGAATAACTTGATTGTGAAGGGCTGAAGGCTGTAGACGCTTTGTTTCCAACTTCTAGATATGTAGCCTAATTGATGTATATCTTTGAATTATTTACCTTATCCTTGGACCTTAAATTCAACTGCTTGTGTGGAAAACCTTAAGAGCTGTCCTAAATTAAGATTTGAATAGATGGAGGGTAGGGTTTTTTTTTTTCTTTAAATACTTTGATTGTCTAATACAATGTTCCAGCTCAATAATTTGAACATTTTTTTGCTCCAAATTCAAATGAAACCAACTTAAATTTTATATTAATATGCCAGCTGTTTTAACAGCCAAAGATTGTTGAAACTTGTTCTGATCAATCAGTTCAATTTGTCATTTGAGATTCGAATGCTTCTTTGACTGTTAATTATGTATTTCTGTCTAATACATTGAGATGGTGGTGAGAATCTTATTATGTTGCGAGCACGTCAATTGGGCCGTCATGCTACTTATCAGAGGCGTTTTAATTTCTTGTCAAGAAATGGAAAATAGTCTTCTGTTAATTATACTGATGATCTCAATTTCAAATTTTCAATACATGACAGGCTGTGCCCCTATTTTTATCTGAGATAGCACCCACAAGAATTCGTGGAGGATTAAACATACTTTTCCAGCTCAATGTGACCGTTGGCATTCTCTTTGCCAACCTTGTCAATTATGGGACTGCAAAGTAAGTCTTCTCTTCCTAAAACCTTACTTATTCCAGAATTAATCAGAAGGAGAAACATAGAGGAAGTAGTTTGTGGAATTAGTTACTGTTGCAATATTATAACATCTTCTGTCATCATATTGGTGTCAAACTTCTTGTGGCCTGGACAGATGATCACTTGGCAGGAATTGATGGAATTAGAACTCGGGAATTTTTTTCGTTCGAATTTACTAAAAGAAGCATGGGCTCTTCTCCTTTGCACAAATATCAAATGCCCACTGCTTCACTGTTGAACACTAAGGTTAAGGATTGAGTTTGAAATACTTGAGATCAGCAGCTTCGTTGCCTACCATCAAGAGAAGAAAAATTCTTGTCGGATGAATACCAGTACGGGAGTGGTTTGGCTTTAAGTATAACAATTAAAAGAAAAGAAATCTTTGCTCGACTTTTTGAGGAAATAAATTTCAATTGTCCATATCCGATTGTTTTTTCCCCTATTTCAATTTCTTTTTGTCCATGACAGTCGACATATTTGTCATTTGTGCAATCAGATGCGCTCTCCTATAGTGATAGTCTAGTGCCATTTTCTATAGACGTCACAAGCCACATGAAATTAGGAAGATTCCAGATTAAGGATATATTTTTACTTTTGCTGCCAATTCTTAATTTGGTAATTATATTTGCGGTGTGCCTCATGTAAACAGAATTAAAGGAGGATGGGGTTGGAGACTCTCACTGGGCCTGGCTGGTATTCCGGCAGTTCTTTTAACCGGAGGGGCTCTCCTGGTGTTAGAAACCCCTAACAGCCTCATTGAGCGTGGTCGGCTAGATGAAGGAAAATCTGTACTTAGAAAGATTCGTGGTACAGATAATATTGAACCAGAGTTCTTGGAGCTCGTTGAAGCAAGCCGAATGGCAAAAGAAGTAAAGCATCCTTTCAGAAATCTCCTCAAGAGGAGGAATTGGCCCCAACTATCCATAACAATAGCTTTGCAGGTCAGTACTTTTAAATGAATAGGAACTGTAACTGACATCTTCAATCAATTGGATTAAATTTAAATTGCATTTAGAGTGTAACATGTATCGATATGATTTCAGTATGACACTTGCCAAGCATAATAAGGAGGCCCTAATTAACCCAACAAATTAAATAACATGTTTCAGTTTTCAATCATACGTTATAGTTTTTATTAGTTTGGTTATCCGTATAATACCTTGTATTCCAAAGATTTGGTCTGATGATCATAATTCATTGGTTGCAACAGATCTTCCAGCAATTCACAGGAATTAATGCAATCATGTTTTATGCACCGGTCCTATTTGACACAGTGGGATTTGGCAGTGATGCTGCCCTTTATTCAGCTGTTATAATTGGGGCTGTCAACGTTCTTTCCACCTGTGTATCCATCTACTCAGTGGACAAAGTTGGTCGCAGGATGCTCCTACTGGAAGCTGGTGTCCAAATGTTCTTCTCTCAAGTGGTAATAGCAATAATACTGGGAGTTAAGGTTACAGACGACTCTAATGACCTTCATCGTGGTTATGGAATTTTAGTAGTAGTTATGGTGTGCACATTTGTTTCAGCCTTTGCATGGTCTTGGGGACCTCTTGGATGGCTAATCCCCAGCGAAACTTTTCCATTGGAGACACGATCAGCTGGTCAAAGCGTCACTGTATGTGTCAACTTGATCTTCACTTTTGTTATGGCACAGGCCTTTCTCTCCATGCTCTGTACTTTGAAGTTCGGCATCTTCTTGTTCTTCTCTGGCTGGGTGTTTATCATGTCAATATTTGTGGTATTTCTGCTGCCGGAGACAAAGAATATACCTATTGAAGAGATGACGGACACGGTGTGGAAGAAACATTGGTTCTGGAAGAGATTTATAGACGACAACGAGGAGGTACCAGCAACTGGAACTAAAGGTGACCCACTCACTGAAAAATGGGCACACTAATGGACTTGATCCTGCCTCCCAGATGTAAGTTTGAGGGGTTTTCAGAACATTGCGATACGAAACCGAAATACTAGAAAGGGAATAAAATCTTTTACTTAAAATCGGAATTTCCTTTCTGATTGTAAATAAATTCAGAGCTGGTGGCATTGATTCTTGTCACGATTTTGTTTGCTTAGAAGAAAATCCTCTACTGGCATATAACAAGCATCCTCCTGTTTTTTTTTTAAAAAAACCTTTAAGGGATATAATTTAACTGGTCAGGTTCTAAATTTACTTTTTAGACATTATTAGTTCGAGTTTCATAAATTTTGAGATTATTAAAGATTTACATGATCGTTAACTTTAGAATCCATAAAATTAGTTAAGATACACATAAACTGGTTCTGACATCCACGTTAATAAATTTTTTTTTTAAAGTTGCATCCTTTTACTGTTTCGCAATGTTGTTTTTCTTGTTGTCCTTCGGGGGAACTTTTACATCGGTGGATGTCTTATTATTGCCTAAACTAAATGCATTCTTTGGCAATTTCCTTTAATAATCTCTGGTTACTAGGGTTTAATACCTTCTTATCGTCGTCGAATATATTGAAAACATACTGGCTAGTGGCAACATGAGGATTCAGGCATCGGAGCCGGGTTTCTCGCCACTCTTCCCCGCACCCACTCGAAGAAGGATCCATTTTGGTTCGAAGCCCAATCTTTTGACACTGGGCTCTTTGCTTGTAAGCTAAACTAGCCAGCCTACCTAAACCTTTTCTTTAATAAGAGATTTAAGAGGTCAATATACTGCATTATCAAAAGGCGACCAATGTATTCGTGAGCCCGAATCTCAGTGCATCCAATGACTTCATAAGCATATCCTTAGACGCTGAAAGAGACGTCTCATCTCACTACCGGGCTTGGTGCTCGATGTTCCTATTTATTTATTATTAAAACATTATTTAAAAGAGTAGTAATAATTATTTTAAAAAATATTTTTTTATTTAAAAATATCTTAAAATAATATATTTTTATTTTTTAAAAATTATTCTTCACATCAACATATTTAAATGATATAAAACAAAAAATAATAATTTAAAATAAATAAAAAATTAAAATTAAAATAAAAACTTTTAAAAACTTTTTTAAAACACAAATACAAAACATTTGTAGATCCACCCTACAAATATCAGTTGATAGAGCAAAGCTCAAGAAATGTATAGAAGGGCAATAAAAGCGTAAAGGGTGCTCTTAAAGCTTAATTTACGCAATACATTATATATATATATATGGGGTCGTATTGGATCTACTTGATCGAACGCTTCTTCTTCTCCTTGCTCTCAACACCTCCACCAACCAAAGTCTTCGACACCATATCTACTAAATCGAGTATTCCAACAGCGATCCCGCGTAAATTTGTGCAAAATTATTAGGCTTGATTAGTCGTTCTATACATCGGAGGGCATTAAAACACACAATGATACTCTAATTAATTAGCGAGAAAAAAAAATAGAAACAAGAACGATTCGTTGAACTTTTGATAAAATGCCCATAGAGAAAAGCTCTGTCTTCATTTTCTTCATAGCCTCTCTGACACAAGTGTATAGTGTGAAATGCATTTGGCTCCCGCGCGGTAGCATAGAGTTTTGGATAAATGGTTATTAGCTAAGAGTTCTTGAAATTCTGTTCTGAATTCACTCTACCAATAATTATGATCAAGAGAAATAGTGTGTGTGTGTGTGTAAATGATATTCTTTTATATACGGACGATTATTTATTAAATCAGAGTATAAATTTAATATTATTTTATATTGTTTACCCATAAATTTATTATTATCTTTCTAAATTATAATAAAAAATGATTTGTTCCATATTCAAATCTAAATTACTAATAAACTAAAAGATGTGAGTATTCAAATATTCATAATGTTTTCTTTTTCAAATATTCATAGTTAGAAAACTAGTTCTAGTTCTTATATTTCTTATTTTTATATTATTTGCTCCATATAGATTTAGTTGTTTACATTTTAATCATAAAATCTTATTTTTTTATATATTTTAATTTCTAGATATTAAGAGAAGAGATAACCATAATTTTCAAACAAGATTACAATATATTTATGGTAATTAATATTAATAATTATTTCATGAATAATTATATATAATTATTTTAAAAGAACTGTCTATGAATATTCAACCAAAGTAAAATATTTGTTTTGTTTGTCTTTTATTGTAAAATTTATATATATTTTTTTCAAATTAATTATTTTTTTATATAATCATAAATATGTTTTTTTTAATTAAAACTTGCTTTTCAGATCATGATATATTTTTTATTTATAAAACCATGCTTTTAATAAAAAAAACATGATTTCTTAAAAATATAAAAAATACGAATAAAAAAATGAAGTTTTTATTAAATGAATAATTTATTTATTTTTTATATTTAAATAATTTAAATTCTTACAAATATTTAGTTTAATTGTTTTATTTTTCCATTAAAGAAATCATACTGCTGATTAAAACAATATTTATGTCAAAACAAAAAAGCAATTCATAAATAAAAAAATAAATTTAATTAAAAAATGTATTTTTATTCAATAATTCAAATTATTGGATTTTTATAAATATTTATTTTAATTACCAGCTGTGTCTAGAGAGAGCCTGAAAATAATAAATCTCGATACAGTACCGAAGTTATATTATTTCTATCTCGAAGAAAGACTTCAAACTTGAAACGGGAGTCTTTTAAAAAATGTGTTAAAAAATTTGTGGTCAGAACAGGAAAAGTTGGACAGAGAAATATGAGTAAAGTGCAATAGCGTAGCGTAGGTTGCAAGACTCTCTACTTTTCCCGTGTACAAAGAAAGCAACCGGAAGGAAATAATTACGGTGGGCTCGATTGTAATTATGCCCTGACCAATCCAATAATAAAAAGAGGTGCTCTAATTTCTCTAGCCACCTGGCATTCCACTGCTCACCAACGCCACAGCATTCTTCCCTTCCAAGTCGCCAGCCCCATGCGGCAAACGACATGGATGAGTGGGCAACTACCAAATTGCCAATGATTGGTTCTCAATTAATTAATCTAGGGTGCTTAAATTAAAATACCGGTCATTTTTTTATTTTTTTTATTAATGTGGGTATCCGGGTTAGCTTGTACGCACCTTATCTAATCCTATAAATCTTGAAGTTAACGACCATGTAAGCCTTCAGTGACCTTAAAATTTGCGAGACTTGAACTTGTAATCTTTATAGAGCAAATTTAGGACTTGACTAGTTGAGTTACACCCTTTAAGGTTGTCATTTTTTCAGTTTTTATTTTGAAGATAGAGGTTGGTAACATGATCTAAACAGTATTTTATAAAATTATTATTTTTTTTTAAAATATATTTTTTAATATTTTTGAATCGTTTAAATAATTTTTTGAAAATAAAAATTATTATTTTAATATACTTCTTTTTAAAAAAAATCACTTTTAAAAACAATTTTCTACCGAACCTAAATGATAGAAGACACGGTTTGGGCTCATATTAACATCTTATTAAATTCACTAATTAATTTGAAAAGTTTTCCTCCTCGTCCTTCCATTAATATATTTTACTGGACATGCTGGGGGTGGAGAAACTATAATATTTACTGACCAACTATATCTCAAATATTTTCCTTATAAAACTCACTTGAGGGTTTCTAATAATAATATATATGATCATCAATATCGAACTACAGGGTATGATTTTACTTAATTATGGAAATAAATAAATCAATTAAATAAATTAAAAATTCTAATTATATCATGTAATATGTTTCCTCAAAACACATGTTCGAAGAGTAATTTAAATAAACACGACATCTACATATATTCTAGATAGCTTACCTTTAACATATCCGGTCGAGATTTTTTCACATGCAAGTATATTTTCTTTCAAATGTTGTCCTTATAATTAAAAAAAAATCACTAAATAATCTTGAAATCAATTAAAATAGAAACCTATTTCTTTTTCCTTTTAAACTGCTTATAATACAGTACTTTACGTCTAGACATACGTTATAACCTATACTTCTTGCATTTAAAAATTCCGAAGATAAATAAAATTAAGAATCGTACCAATATAACTTCTCTTTCCTCTTAGTTTGTACCACCGCTGTCACTTTACATTAAATGAGGTCCTCAGTTGCATATATCAAAATAGACGAGGGACCAAAGTCTCATTTTCTTAAAATTCACCATCAAAATAGACGAGGAACCCTTGCAAGCCCAAAAGATTTATAAACGCCTGGAGGGAAAGATGCCTCTCCAGTTCTCGTACCTCAATCCAAGCAAAGAAACCCATCAAGCGTCTTAATTATCACAGTTTTGCAACCATGGCTTTGGTGAAGAGAGCCCTGGCTCTGCTGATGTCAATCACATTAGCGATGGAGTTGATCCATGCAGCTGTGTACAAGGTTGGGGATTCTGCTGGTTGGACCACAATTGGCAACTTTGACTACAAAAAATGGTCTGCTACCAAGACCTTCCAAGTTCATGATATTATCCGTAAGTTTATTACCCTCTTTACAATCTTTACCTGATTAATCTTACCTTTTTATGGTTGCTTTGGGTTTTCCTTTCTGACTATATATTTCATTCTGTGAGTTCTCATTTTCCATATAAACCATAATTTTGTGAGCTAAAATAATTTCAGTTCCAGCTAACGTTGTGCTCCAAAATAATTTCAAGATCTGCTTATTATTCATGGATAAGTTTCACTACTGTTTTGCAATTCCAATACTGCTATTGCTTTACAAATCTTTATCTCGAACTTTGCTCTCTCATTCTAATTAGGTGGGGTTAGCATACTGAATATCAGGACTAGCAGCAGCGAGTTTTCCTGTCTATTACCTCTCACTCACAGTTTATTTGGCTGTTTGTTTTGGCTTCAATTTTTTGGTGTTTGATCTTCATCAATGTTGCTTAAATTCCCAGCTGGCTGTTCCTGTGGCTAGCCACTGTGCATGGAAACTGGCCTTTATGGTATAAGAAGTATTATATGACACGTATAATATGCAGTCACCCCATATGTGGGTGACCTGTAATCCGCCAAGTGTTTTGAGCAATTTTAGCACCAAATACACTTGTTAAGATTTCATGATGACACTGGTGGGCCATGAAATGCAGCATGAATGTACATTACATGTTGCCCCCACCAAATCAACTCTGATCCTCCGGTTCTAGCATGCTTCAAGGATGATGAATTGATGTTTCTCACTTCTACATAGAAAAAGCCACGCTCAACACGCTACATTCCCCTATATTCCATTACATGGGTGTCCCTTTATCCTGTGCATTGGCATGATAATGTCTGTATGGGTATCTTTCTTCTGAGACATTTCATGAGAGGTGGGATGTGAGTAAAACATCACATCCATTCATACAATTCGTGGAAACGAAAAGGAAAATAACATGTTTCTTGTTCTGGTTAAAGTGGGGACTAAAAAGCCAAAATTCCAAAAGCTTTTTAGTTGCTGTCTTTTTCTTGACTTTGCTTGGTTTAGGTACATGATGGAAGGCGTGATTTAATCTGTTTACCTGATTTCTTTTGTTTTGTTTTCAAGTACAAATTGAAAGGCAAGTGATTGTCTTGCGGATAAGAATGCAATGGACATGATTAATCTTTGAAGCAAACCGAGGATGTATTTACCCCAGAGAAGGCGTATTTTTTATTCATATAGCTAATCGGCCATATACAATACCTACTAATGCAATAGATCCTAGGTGTTCTGGTTATTCTTCTTTATACAATAGTACATTTGCCTAGCTTTTTGGCTCAGGATTTATACATTCATGTCCTAATTATTGATCTATCTAAAACTATATGTTCACTTATATATTGACTGTCAATGGGTGTATCAGTTTTCAAATACAATGCTCAATTTCACAATGTGATGCGAGTTACACATGCAATGTACAAAGCATGCAATACCTCTGCCCCTCTGGCAACCTACACCACCGGCAATGATTCGATCACTATCAAGACTCGTGGTCACCACTTCTTTTTCTGTGGTGTCCCTGGCCATTGCCAAGCTGGACAGAAGGTTGACATTAATGTACTACAAAGCAATGAAATGGCACCAACTTCGTCCGTTTCTTCTTCAGAGTCCTCTCCACCAGTTCCTTCTGCCAAAGTACCCGGGCCGGCCCCAAGTAATGCCATGCCATTGAAGGCTTTGAAAAGTCCTTCTGGAAACATTGGTTTGGCAATGGCTGTTTTGGCAACGTTTTGGATCAATTTTGCTTAATTTTGAGGCTTTGTTGTTCTGAAACTTTGGGTTATGATAGATGTTATACAGATCAATGTTGTCGAAGAAGTGATCTATAATCATTTTATTAGCATCTTCGCTCAATTGTTTTGATTGAACATCGGACCCGGTATAGGGATTCGTTTATATAATAGACCCTATAAGCAGTTGATAAAATACACCGTGAGTTTTGATCTCTAGTGTATAGAGATGGGTGCACCTTCTGTTAAAAGTATGTATTGCTTTAAGGCACCTATTCTTTTGCCACTCAAGTTTAATTTCAATAAGCAAGCTACCGTCGGCATAATTCACATTCTCGCTGACATATATATTAGCAGATAGCTAGGCATGGGACAATTGTAATTTCAGGGTTGTATTTCTGGATTTCAAGAAAGTAAGCTGCAAATTCTGAAACTCAAGTACCATACATATGAAATTACAAATGAGAAAGAACATCATCCAATACAAATCATTTGCCCTCCCAAAATCATATAAAAAAACCCATCGTTAATTCAATAAAATGAACTTGGTCTTCTGTAGAAGCATGAAATCAAGATGCCTATTTCCAAGAGTCACCTTCAAGCTTCCAAATCCAAACAGGTAATCAGAACACGACCAACTTGTTTGATCCTTTTGGTTACATGAACCTCGATCCTCTTTCACTCAATTATGATAACCATTAATCCATGAGTCTTTTCCAGAACCGATGCTGCTTTCAAACTCTTTCAACCATGGGATCTATAGGCACATTATTCTTTGTCTCCTGTAACAGCACAAAAAACCCCATTTTGAGAATCCAGCCAGCAAAGAAGAAAAATACAAAGGCGCGCATATTACACAACATTGATAAGAATGCCCGAGTTATGAGGAAAGTAAAGAGCATGTTTGAGCTAACTGCAGAAGCAAACCCTGCAGTTCTTGTCTCTAGAGGAAATGTTTCACTTGGTATCAACCAGCCAAGAGGACCCCAGGACCATGCAAAGGACATTACAAACGAACACACATGCACGACAACAATGGCTGCTTGTACTTTGGTAAGAGTGCTGGTAGTCATCAAAGCTAGTAAAATTGCTCCAACTGCAGTCTGCATTACAAAAACTTTTCGTTCAGAAAAACAGATAGTCTGCCAAAAACGTAATACAAGTGTACTCTAGGAGATTTGGTAATGATATCAAAGGCAAACAGAAATGGATGCTCACCTGGCTTATGAACATCTGCACGCAGGCTTGAAGAAGCAGAATCCTCCTCGCAACCTTATCTGCAGCAAAGATTGAGACCAATGTGCTTGCACGTTTACAATTCCAGTGATCACAGCTGACAAAAGTGAAGCATCGTTTTTGAATCCAAGTGCGTAAAACATTACAGCATCGATTCCTGTAAGCTGATGAAAGATTTGCAACTGGATGCCTATAACTAGCGTGGGCATGCTAGAGCACTTCATGGTTTTCTTGTATGGATGCCTGACTTGCCTGGCTATCTCACTGGCAGCTTTAAATTGCTCGAACTCAGCATTAACATGGTCGACTCCTCTAATCTTCCTGAGCGTGCTTTTCCCGGCAGTTTCATTTCCGCATTCAATTAGGCTTGTTGGTGTTCCAGTGATGACTATGGATCCTATAAACAGGACAAAAGCTGGCACACCAGCAAGCCCCAGGAATACTCTCCATCCATTTGGATGCATCTTTGAAGTTCCATAGTCGACTAGATTTGCAAAGAATATCCCTACTGCTACAAAGAATTGGAAGAGAATGTTCACAGCCCCGACGCTGGACTGGCGCTATTTCCGAAAAAATTAGAGGAACTGCCTACAAAGTTTTTCAGTACTGTGCAAAAGGTACTCGTTAATCTACCCAATGCGGTAGCAATTTAAAATGAAGCTGCATTACAATATTCTAAGAAAGTTTTTATCAACTAAAAAAGAATTCAGTAACAAAAGTTTGCTCAAATGTCCAACTTTTGGGCATGGCTTTGATGCACCAAAGCTGGAAACAAAGGCAGCAAGGTAGAGTGAAGATGTAAAAAGCTGAAGATATTGATCGTCATAATTGCAGTGATTGTTTTCCTTGGCGCGAAGCTTTCTTTCATGAACAGCAGAAAAGAATTCGATCACAAAGTCATCCATGGCTGTCACTCCATCAGATCATCGATGCAAAAGCACTACGTACATTGTTTTAGATATATAAGCATAACGCCTAATTGATTTGAGCTGAAAAACACGGCTACCATTACCTTTCAATTTTACCCTCACCTAGGATAAGAGAATTAACCTTCATTCCAAAATTTCAGTTCACAGAAGTGTTATATAGACAATCTTAAACAATAGCAATATTCCAGTCACTGAATTAAAGAACGACATGGTACGGTGATACATAAGAACTGGAAGCAATCTTGGAGATATTTTAACGTCACTTTAACCAGAAGAAAATGAACAAAAAATTAATTAAAAAAACATATTTTAATACTAATTACCTTGATGATTGTTTTTCTAGTATTTGTTTTCTTTTATTACAGGATTAAGAACATTTTTTTTATGAGATTTCTAATTAATTGTAAAATTAAGCACCAAATTAATCTCGTACCTTGTTAATGAAACATTTAAAAATATATACCATGTATAGAATATAGATGTACCAAACAAATCTATAAACATCAATACTCCACGCTTGCGAAACTGAATTGAATTCATTCTCAAACATTGATTATCGTTTATTGCAGAATTCAATTAATGGTGAAATACATGAAGATCCCAAGTAGACGAAAGAAGATTCTATTGTTAATATATGACGCAAGCCTCGAATTCCCATCTGTACAGCTCTGTAGTTTAGGTCAAATGTGGGTGGATCATCTCAATTGCTCCTTTTTCCACCACTTGTTCATCATTGAAGAATCTCTTCCAGAACC
>Ga0307517_10007652_pt1 | contig 15707 bp, 19 predicted proteins | sample 23_EM_MG_FD_194515 | JGI IMG/M metagenome (GOLD analysis project Ga0307517, IMG submission 194515) | Populus trichocarpa ectomycorrhiza microbial communities from riparian zone in the Pacific Northwest, United States - 23_EM | ecosystem: Host-associated > Plants > Roots > Unclassified | place...
CCCCCCCCCCCCCCCCCCCCCCCCCCCCCCCCCCCCCCCCCCCCCCCCCCCCCCCCCCCCCCCCCCCCCCCCCCCCCCCCCCCCCCCCCCCCCCCCCCCCCCCAAGGAAGCGAAACCAACTACGATATCATACCCTCCTTAACTTGTGATACCCACCTAGGTTACCTACTTGCACAGTACCGTACGTGCATATGTGCATACAGCAAGCACCCTTTCGGATGATCTCATCCACCCTGAAAAGAGAAAAAAAAAGAAAGAACACACCCCCACCACCCCTCCCCCCTCCCTTGTTCAAAAATCCCAAGTCAATAATTAATTTATGTATCATAATATTATTTTCCGAGATTAATTAAATATCAAACCAAACCGAAATTTCGAACAGAAAAAAAAAGATGTATTCCAAAGTATTCCATCACAAACCTTGGAGAAGAAGAAACAGCTAAATCACAGGACTTCCATCCCCCACGTATTCCATTCAACTAGTCGGGGGGGGGGGGGGGGGGAAAAAAAATTCCGCATTATTTCACTTATTTGCTGCCCATCTAAGTGTACAGTACGATGTCTACCGTATTTCATCCAACCTTTGACAGCATCTTACTTCGCTAGCCTGGTCCGGCCCAGCCTGGCCTTCTTCGCAACGGTTGTCTGTGTCCACCCATCCATCTATCCGTGGGGCTACAACCTACCAGAGCTGCCCTCAACAGCGACTTAAAAATCCAATCCACAATTAGGTAGGTCAAAAGAGTTGCTCAAATCGATGTGCGCGCGGGGCGAAGGCAGATCGCCTCGCCAATACTTTTTATTTATTTTTCCTCCGACAGTGGTACGGTAGGTAAATTAAGTTAAGCTACCGTAAGTTACGATGCGTTGCGATATGGATAGCGGTACGGAGATGCGCTGTACTTGAGCACTCTTGCGCAGGGCAGGGTAGGGACGATGCGGGGCGGAGGGGGGGGAGGTCTATGATTCTATTGAACGGCGATTTGAAGATCCATTCCATATCTGGAGCTACAATACCGTTCTGGGCCTTGTGATATGATACCGGTATGGGTAGTAGGTATAATAGGTGTGCTTATAGTGTAGATCGCTTACTGCGCGTCTTTCCTTTACTAGTAGTAAGGCGCTCGGATATGATATGGGACAGCGGAGCGGGTTTGGTTGCAGTAAACGATGGCCGGTTGTTGGGCTGGGCAGGGCGAAGGTAACCTGATGCGACGATCGAGTGCTGTATCGTGCAGCAAGAGAGGGTTTTCTTTTCTTTTCTTTTCTTTTCGTTTTTTTGGTTAGTAAACTGTATTGGGAGGGTAACCTTAGGTGCGCAAGGTAGCTTGCCTGCTGGCATAGTGGGGCAAAATTTTGAATATCTTGGTCGGGCGAAATGAAATAAATGTGGGTCTCTTTGTGTTTGGGTGCCACGCGGGGAGGCGAGGAGGCGGAACTCCGCGAACAAGTCTTTCTGCTGGGGCTGGAGAGGAAGAACAGTAAGAGTGGTGATTATTTTTATGTGTGCGGGCGCGCGCGAAAATTACGGCCTTTTTTGCGAAGGTAGCTAAGGTTAGAGAGAGAGCTATGCGTCTCGCACTCGCACGTTATGATGCATGTGCTCTGTACTTGTTTTTAACACAAAATGTAGGAATGGAAATGTGAGGTTACTTGTGAGCGCTGGGCTTTGGACTCCAGTACAGCATTGACGAACAGGCGCCTAAACCCATTTCTGCCTTCTTTCTTGATCTCCAACCGTTGAGAAATTGCTACAGAGAAGCGGATACCGGAAAGAAGAATCTGTTTTTCTTTTCTTTTTCTTGTCCTCATCCACCTTCGGTTGTCGCTCACAACAATTACTCAAGCACAGCAGGGTCCCACACCGCGAATCACTATTCATTGCCGTAGCTTCTTTTCAGCACTACCGGTACCCCGTAAGATCCAAGGTTGTCTACCGAATCGGGTACCAAACCCAAACCCAACTAAATCTCTTCTAGCAAAAGTTTCCACTGCTCGGTAGAGCAACACCCCAACTGGGCCATGTATTCCAAATGCAGTAGCAAAGCAACCAATACGCGTACCAAAAACGGTTGCCCCTCACGACGCGGGAGCCCACATACAGCTCGACAACCCCGAGCATCCTTCCCTCCATCTCCTACGGTATCACTGCTTCTTTCTACTTGTGCTCCGCCAGAAGCTAGCGGGCAAGTTCAAAGTGCGAGTATGCGAGCGAGAGTTCTGGCAGGACAGGGGTAAAGGAAAGGATGACCCAAGCGTCGGTTTCGAAAGCGGGAAATCCAAATCAGTGGAACTCGCCAACGGCGGGCGCAGCCAAAAATAAAGTCCAAAAAGGAAGGCACCCAACCCACCCGTCACCATCACCGCCCCCAATGCATCCCCCTTTGTCGGGGTACATCACTGGGTACCACAAAACACGACCCAGAAATCTCGACCCTTCGGGGACGCCGAAGGGGCGAATCCTTGTTCGGTTGTATATCTTTTACGCACCTTATCCCCCGGCGCTGAACTCTGTTTTCGAAATGCCAGAAGGAGGGAAGGGGAGGGGTGAGGGGGGCAGCGGGAGGCGGGAGGGGGGGGAAAGGAATGGATTTCTTGCGCGCTTCACTTTTTTTTTTTGGTTCCCTATTCAGAGCGGAAAGGTTGTCCCTGCTTCGATTAGCGAGTTACCTTCCGAGAATCGGAACGGTCCCGAGGTCGGGCCCAACCGCAAATAAGGGGGGGGGGTTGGTGGCGGTGGTGGGAAAGGAAGCCAAAAGGAAATAAAAAAACGTGGTCCAACACGTGGTTGGTGTTGCGCAGGTATCAGAGGAATCTGGTTGGAGGCGCGGGTTTGGCTGGCTGGCTTGGTTTGTTTTTTGTTCCTGGAGATGATTTTAGAGAGGGAAGCGAAGGGGCGTTTTATTTTTTTTATTTTTTTCCCTTTTTTGTGCAAAGGGGATGGCGGCCGCGGGGGAACCCGCTCGTGCAGTAATTGCTTTGGTTCCCTTCCGCAGGATTACTACGACGGTGCTATTGCTAGAGTGCCAAGACTTTCATTGTTACTAATTATCCTTCTGCAGGAGCCTTTATAGCAACTATATCCACACGGTATTACTTGAGAATGAAAAAGGAAAAGATGCTTTGTGCGAAGTACAGGATGGGCGATTTATTGAAACCTATAAGCGCACAAACTATTAACAACTGTCAGTCTCCCGAGAAAGAAAAAAGCTTTGATTGGCCGGACTCTACCGAAGGGGTTAGAGGGGGGGGGGTTACAATAATAAAAGAATAAAACGAAAAAAAATAACCGAGGAAAACAACCTCAAAGCCCAGAGGGGATCTTCCAAGATTTTCCGTTCCGGAAGTTGTTTTTCCTCTTCTTCATTCCTTTTTTCCCAATTTTTGTTTTTTTTTCCCTTTCTTTTCATTTTATCCAGATGAGATCTGTGGAACGCTCTTGGAGCGGGCATTCCCTTGCCCTTTCCCTGACCAAACCGTACCGTACTTGCTACAAGCACTCCCCCCCCCCTTCCTACCCTCCCTCACCCCACGTCGTACCTGGTTCCCAACCACGGTTTTAGATTTCAAGTCGCCGAAACAAAACCCTGCGCAGAGCCTCAACAAGGATCCAAAACATGTCCAATGAGAATCCATGATTGACGCGACCCGCGCCCCGTCACTCGGTCGGTGCAAATTCGCACCGTCAAAAAAGCCCATCAGCAAAACGGCTTGCCGACGTTAGCCAAATGAAAAAGAAAAGAGGAGGGAAAGAGGGAAAAAAAAAAGACACAAATTCACGACCATAACCATTACCGACCGTACCCATTACCGAACCCGGTTCCTGATCCCCCTATCATATTTCCGTCCGGAATCGAATTGAATAAACGTAAGCGTGGACAATACCGGCAACAACAATAGTAATAATAATAATGATAATAATAATATAGGAAGTAGAGAAGAGAAGAAAAAAAGGGGGGGGTGTGCCGGGAGCAGTCGTCATCAGAGGAGAAAAAAAACAAGATATACAAAAGTCTCGCATGAGAAACTTTTGTTTATTAACTCTTTTTGTTTTATCTGATCGAAACGAACGGAGGTTCCCAAGACCCCATGTCTCAGGTTTTTAGGCATTTGTTTGTTTTTTTGGGCTTGTTTTGCTTTTATGCGGAGGATTCCGGTAGGGATTTTCCATTGGGGAGAGGAGGGGGTATTTTTGTTCGGGATGGACGTTTTTTCGTCTACTGGGCCAATGAGAGAGCGGTGGATATTACCAACGAAGGGAACTGCCCTTTTTTTATTTTATTTTATCGAGTCCTTAGATTTATTGGTGAATGAAAGTGCCCGGTAAGTTGTGAGCAGGACCCGAAGGTAGGGATCAGAAAAAATGGGTGCTGAATTATCTCCTGCGGGTGTGAGCGCATGTACTGAATTCAGGCTCATTGGAGTGGTGCTTTGGGCTGGATTGTTGAGGGGAAATGCCAACGAGCGGCCTGGGGTATCATAGGTCCAGAAAATGCAAGTGGAAAAAGAGATAACAGCAATAGTGGTATCAAGGCTGTTAGTCATAGTGATAGCAGCAGTAGAAACAATTTATAGTACCGAATTGCATCCTCTCACTGAAGAAAAAGCTGTCATCCTGCCTGGACATATCCTATATGTTTGGTCGCAGAAGGAGAAAAACATTTTGACTAGTTTGTCTTCTTCATCACTCTTGAATACATGTGAATTTCCTTTACACTAGATAAACTTTAACTTTTTTCTCTTAGCTTAAGTTAACTAGGGAGATACAATTAGGTATGATCTGAATTATTGTAGGAAAGGGAATATACAATTCTGCTGTATATAGCAGTGTTAGTAGGACAATAAATTCGGCCAGTCTCATAAGCTGATATTACACAAGTTCATTAATAGATTTGGTAATTGTTGATTCTAATTGTAAGCTTTCCAAATTCTTACTTCAAACAGTCTTGCATCCTTGTATTAAGAGGTGAAAGTAACTCTGATATAGAGCTCTTCCGTGCAAAAGGGTGCGGAAGTCCCCGGTGAATATAATAATAAATGTATTATACCCCCCTCCCTCCTTCTGTGCTGTGCTGTGCTATAGATTGAAAAGGTTTCTGTGGTACGGTAATGTAAAGTACAAACCAGCATACCGGTATCCGAGTACCCATGGCAGCTAGCTCAGACGAGCACTGGTGCTTGGACATATTTCATTTTAAAGTCCAGGGGAAGCGAAGCGAGGGGAGTGGAAAGGAAACAAACGAAGCAAGGAATAAAGCCCTGAATACCGTAATTAATACATCAGCCCAACTACCGTAATACCTAACCATTCCCACCGTCAAGGGTATATACATCGTACGGTACAGTGAATTGGTTGGTTGGTTAGTTAGCAAGTACTCGAGTACATACCGTAAGCCAGTTAATTAGTTGGTTGCTTGTAGTAAGGGATGCCCTGCCCAGCCTTCCTTCCACCGTCCTGTGACCCCAGTCCACTCGCTCGCTCGAGGCTTCCAACGAGGCGGGTGGGAATCGGGAAGATTGAGGCGAGGTATACGGAATTCCATTGTCGGGATACATATCTAGTTTTTGTGGGTAGGTATAGCGGAAGCTGTGGATCTTAATATCAGAAAGCCCGTATCTCGGACTGAAGTACGGAGAGCCGCGGGCGCGCGTCGGAGGAGGAGGGACGGCCGGGTGGGGCTGACCGACTGACCGACAGGCTGAGCTTGGCTGGGCCGGCTGGCTTGTTTGCGAGTGAGAATTGATTGGGCAGGCTGGAGCGGTACTTTACGGTAAACGTACATCAAAAAAAAAGTGTCTTGTGGGCTTGATATTAACCTCGTGATGCGCAGTAATGATAATTGGCGGCTCTTTTTTTGCCTTTTATATATGTCCATATTATTATTATTTCCATTTCTTTTTGACAGCGGTCCTCAATCATGTTCTATAATATTTTGTTTCGTCTCAGAAGGGGAAGGCTCCCTTGCATGTATCGGGCCCCTTGTGGGGGAGAGGGAGAAAAAAAGATCATAGAGGTCATAGTTGATGGGTCAATGCACAGGATTCCCAATCTATGCATGTTTTTTTCTGAATGTCTCACTCTTGCGAAGTGAGACATTGCTTGCTTTTTCTTCCTCCATATCTGAGCCGAGTGCGGAGCCAGCCATTGTCTGTGCTGAGCCACGGGGGGGTAAAGTCGACGGGTTTTTCTTTTCTTTTTTTTTACCTCTCACTCAAATTTTTCTCGTCTGGCTGGATTTGGTCACACTGCTCAGCTGCTTTTTTGACCTTTTTTTCTCTCTCCTGCTCTCCTCTTCGTTCGTGTCGCCGATATTGTGTGACATGGGTTAACCATGTTCGCAATGTAATTTAGCTGAGCTAGAGTCTTTTTGCTCTGACAGCACGATAGGGTATTGCGAAAGGGAGGGAAAAAAACATAACCAGGCTGCGATTCAGCATGCTGGCAGTTACTCCGTTTATCTCTAGAGAAGCAAAGACATAATTCAATCTTGCAATCCTTTGCCTGCCTTTTTTTTTAGGTTCCGCCGTTTTCTTGGTATTATTGCCTCTGCTGTCCCGTGGAGCCATTCGATCACCCTTGTTCCTTATAGTTTAGTTCTACTATGGTATCACGCTCCCATGTAACCTAGCTCTTGCGTTTCAGTGTTGTCCGAAACACAGTTTAAGGATTTTATTATTTATTTATTGACAAGCATGAGCATTGCCACCACCGCCAATAATCATTGACATCGTCATCACCCTCATCATGATGGTGCCTCTGCCATCGTGCTTGGCCTATTTCTAGCTGTCGAACATCGTACTGTCGGGATGATGCCTTGGAACTGGGAACTCAACTGGGACTGGAGCGATGCGCGTCCTCTAGCCACTTGGGCTAGGCCCAGATGTTCGAAATCGCTACCGGTAAATGTACTTCTCGGCGCCTGGTTCATCTCGTCAAATGGACGGTCTCCCCTCCCCTGGCTCCCAGTCCGAAAATGGTAGTCGGCGATTAAGAGGTCAAGCCTTGGCACTACCGGTAGGGAACAGCAACGCACCCCACGCCAGGGCACAGACATAGATCCTCCCCCTTTTGTCGATGTGAATTCCAGGCGAGACGCAGGGCCATCAAGAGGGTTGGTTTTGAGAGCTCTTTTTGGGCTTTCGTTCGGTCTAGCGTACTTTGTCAATATTGCACCACTCTCTTTCCCTCTCTCGATTCATATCTTGCTTTTTACCGTACCGGTACGGCGCCGTGCTAGCGCTGTGCTCAAGATTTTTGACCCTCCAGCTCCGGGATTTACAGGTAATTGGACGGTACGGTTGGTTGCACCAGCGAGATTGGTTCGTTGATTGCTGGATGGATTTGTTGTGTGCATTGATTTTTGCGAGCTTTCGCATGATCTTTTTTTGTCCCTTCCCAAAATGATCTACCGTTGGGTTGGCAAGCTGGAGCCTTTGGGTTTTTAGTTATTTATTTTTTATTTTCTACCCTTTTTTATTTTTTATTTTTTATTTTTTTTCCTGCGCAGGTCATCCTCCAGTCACATTACCTGGTCGCTCCCACTGCCCCTCGTCCCATCATTCGTTTCCTCCTCCCCCCCCCTAATCTTCCCCATCTATTCTCCCCCCGCGTTTCTACTACGGCCCCTCCTTCATACTATTCCCACCGACAGAAAGCACTACGGTGGTCCGCTTTCAGAAAGGAAAAAAAACCCCCACCGGGACCCAGCCAGGCTCGTAAAATTATAGGAACTAGTAGGATGAATAAATAAAAATATAGACAAAAACTCCCGAAGCCTAATATCAAGGATATATTAATCAAGCAAAGGTGAGGGTGTGGAGGGGGGATGGTGGGTGCCTGGCTACCTAGGGTACACAGTACCGACAGTGAGGATGGCCCAAGTTTTGCCCGGGTATCTTCCCTCGCATCAAGGCTGGACGACCGTTTGCGGAGAATAGTAGCGAGAACTCGCTTCGTCACTCGGGGCGGCACCTACAGGCGAAAATTCCCTGACCTCAAACAAAAAAAACTAGCACACTTACGGCCACAAACAATCGGCATTTGAGAAGGGGGGTAGCGAGAAATACCGATATCTTTTATTTTATTATATTTTTCTTTTTAGTGCCTTGAGGACTCATAATAGGATTTTATATAGAAACCTATGCTATCATGGGGTTCTTATTTTCATTTCATCAGGCAACAATTGTTCGTGGCATTTGTGGGCTGTGATGCGGGAAAATAGAATTTAATTAAATGGCCGGATGGTATTGGCTGATAATTGTTTTTTCGTGCGTTGGGGAAATCTTATTGTCCAACGGAGACTTCCGGTTTCTGGATGTATGTGCAGAGTTGAGCTGGGGCAGCAGGAGGATACAGTAGAGGGGAGAGTGCGAACGCGTGAACAGGCGAGAAATAGGGAAGTGAAGTGAGTGACTGAGTGAGGTGGGGGGAAAAAGAAGAGACACCAGGTGGTGCAAGAGGGAAGATCACACTCCAATTAACTTAGGATTCACAATGTTCAAGAGGACTCGGGGTGAGGTGAACTGGGGGGTTTCTGGATCTGTGACGCCCTTGTACTTTTTCTTTTTCCTGCTTCTCCTTGCCGTGCCGATACCCCCCTATCAGATACTCGAGTATCTGACAAGTGCGGCCCGTCCATATCAACGGCTCCCGACTTGTCACTGAGATGGGGAGAAGAAGTTGACATATATCAAACTATCGTAGACATGTCACAGCGTCGCCTCCTGAGTCTCACACCATACATGTACATTAGAGGAACAAACAACCCCTCTCACTCGCATATTTGACGTATAGACGGCTGCCGAGCCATCAGGTTGGGAAGGAGGGGGGAAGTTGTCTATCTTGGGCCTCTTTGGCGACGGGGGGCGTCGGGCGTTGACACTCAGGAATCACAAGTGTCCCTATTTAGTTCGCGGTATGCATTTTACCTTTCCATAAACAATACAGACGCATATATCAGGCAAAAGTAGAGAAAAGCCGTAGCTTTAGCATGTCCCCCTCCCCAACTCATCCAGGCTTTCAGGTTTAGTGTATTGATTTTTGGGGTGAGAAAATCAAACGAGACCTGCCGGAACACATCAATATCGTATCGTAGCCTTACAGCGCCACAAGAGAATTAATCGAATAATTTATGGTGTGTGCCTGAGCTGGCTTCTGAGCGGGTGTTCAGAGACATCGATTGAGGACATCTGAGACCTTTGTTGGCTGGGGAACGTCGGCGACCAACTCTACATGGGTGCTGGTTATTGGACATGTTTCAATTGGGATAGTGGTTAAAAAAACAGCGTACTTGTATGAATGGGCCGTTCTTGTTAGGCCGGTAGCGCCTGTTGCTAGGTTCACCGTGGTCAAAGAATTTTAGGTCAACATGGTATGTAGAAAGGGTCGTGCATCCTAAGGCGTCGGGGTCTTGTCTGGTTTGTAGCATCGTGGATCGTTGCTGGAAGTGGGGTTACGAACGCAATTTCTGCACTGCAAGTCACTCGCAACTTTTGACCTTTCGGTTCTTGCTCCCCGTACCCCTGTTTGGTCAAATAGGGGGGGAGCTAACATGAAATCTACCCAACAGTCTGGCGTCGGACACGAACGAATGGTGGTAAGGCTTGACCGGCTGGCATTGGTTTCTTGGTAGCCCTTCAACAACCTTGCTGACCCTCTTCCCCTATCGCACACCCTCCCGGTCCCTTCCTTTTTACCCCCCCTCCCTTCTTGGTCATGAACCAGTCAATCGGCAGTTGAGATCTGGACACATTGACCACTTGCCCAGGGAAACGAAACGGTTGTAGATTTAAAGGGAAGTTGAAAAAGCAATTAATTTTGAGACTCCCCCATACGGTATGAACCGCCCAAACGGAATAGCGAGTTTGAGTTCGCAAGGAAATTGAAAAAGTAAAGAGAAAATAATAATAAAAAAAGATGATACTAAAAACAAGCTTGTGGGAGACAGAAGAGACAGCGGGTGTGGCCCAACTCAATCAATCGCTTAGCACTAACAAGTAACGGGGTGAAGGAAAAAAAAAAAGACCAGTGCTCAAAAACCCAATTCTCGATCACCATACCGCAAAAAGAAAAAGAAAAAGAAAAAAAAAGGCATTGCTGGTCTAAGGATGAATTACCAAACCTAGATTATGGGCTTAAGGGGGTCATTGGGGGAACCAGCCAGAGAGGCGGTACCATTAGTGTTGGACAGCCGGCTCAACTTCGCGAAACCTTTTTTTGGTCCTATTGCCGTACTATTCCCGCGGGGTACCTACGCATATCGTAGATGCCTCCGTAGAGCTTCCTCTCGGGACTGTACTACACCGGGGCTCGTACGGGGGGCCATACAAGTACGGTATAGTAGCGAGGTAAGATGTAAAGTGCTGGGCGAAGCAAATGTAACTCTATTCCATCTTTAGCGGAATTATCAAAATACGGACCTAGTACTTGTGCCCCTTCGCTCGTGCCCGTACTGTGCTGGGTGTCGGGTAACAATAATAACAACCATAATAACAATAATACTAGGGGGGTTTGCGCTCTCTATCCATGGCGCGGGGAGGGAGAGGGGGCGGCGGAGTGTGGAGGATTGGGGGTTGGCTGTTGCAATTGGCAATTGTAATAATAATAATAATCCTTCTTTGAGCTGTGAGGACCAGGATTTCAGCGGCCTGGTATTGTCACTCAACTGTAACTGAAGTTTCCCACCCAGGTATGGTGTTGCTTTTGTAATAGTCACTCCTTTAACCCCATCCCGCGCGTAATAACTACTCCCCTGTCGCAAATCACAACCCGGTGATCTGGGAGGGGTTCTTGATAGCACACACCTTCTGTTATCTAGATTTTGACTCTTTCTGGTATTTTATTTCAGCCAAAGAAGGGGGGTTGCTCCCACGCAGCCAATATCCATCTGTTTCCAGCTGTGAACGACCTTTTCGCGCAACATACCACCGATATATTTCCATCTTTATTTTATCATTTTACCATTTTATCACTTCTTTTTTTCTTCACCTCTCGTTTTTTTCTGTTTCCTCGCCCCTTCTCCGTATGTGGCTTCGACCACCCGGCTTCTGCATATAAAGTTAGACTACTCCCATCCTGAAATTTTCGATGGCCAAGTCTTTGGGTTGAGCTGAAATCTGCACCCTCTAACATCTCGAACGACAAGTGGACACCACATCACACAAATACACCGCGCCCGCATCCGCATCCACATCCGCACCTGCTCCCCATCATTCCCCACCCCCCTTACGTACGGAGCCAGAACAAGCCGCCCGCCGTTATTACCGCCGCCGTCTTCTCTCTTTCTTGGTGGGATTTCTCCAACAACTGGCTGACCCGCCGATATTTCGTACACATTGCACACCCCGCATCACATTCCCCCCGATTCACCCATCCAACGCTTCAGCAACTACCAACACACGCACATAACGCACCCTATTTCCTCAATCAATTCTTGACATTTAAAATAAAGTGAATCAATCACAGCTGTTGAGGTCTCTAAAGTAGGAAAGACACATTCGTGAGACATCCGCACGTCACATCTCTCACATTTACCAAAGGGAAAAAAGAAGCAGCAACCCCCGTCCATCCCCACACCCTTTTTTTCCTTTCTCCTATCTGCAAATTACTTTCAGCGTCTGCGTAGTTCATTCTTGTTTTATTACTCTTGAACAACGGCAGCTGCGAAATTTTTGAATCAAAATTCAACGGGGACTGTCTTCCGGTTTAAGCCCCGGCACTTTGAAGGAAAAGAGTGGAAGAGGGTTGGAAAAAAATTCGGAGACGGGTTGAGCTACAGCCAGTTTTTTTTATTTTGACGGTTAGGTGGTGATTTTGCTAGAGAAGAGGAAGAAAAAAAAAGAAGTTACCAAGACGAGGGGTGCTTGAGCGAAGGAACGAACAGCATCAGAAACTTTTTGGAACACTCCACATTCCGAGTTTGGCGACGTAGCGTAGCAGCCTGCTCTCCTTGCTGGCTAACTGTCAGTCTGCCTACAGTACTTGGGGACCAAGAGGTTTTTTCATACGCCAGGATAGGGAAGTGGCTTTTAGGTCGACTTTCACTGAGAAACGGGACCTGTGGATTCTTTTCGATTTTATTTTATTTTTTCTACCCATTTATATTTTACACTTTGTTGCACCAATCCGCCCAGCAAAACTGTTACTGCCCTGCCCTGCAGCCTTGTTCGACTGTACAAAAAGGAAACCTTGACAAGTTCTGTCTGCCAACATTCAAAAAAAAAGCTTCTGCACACCAATTACTAGCGCTCCGGCTCAACGCCTTTTCCCCGTAGGTCCTTTTTTTCTTTTTTTCCTTCCTTCTTTCCTTTTTTTCCTTTCTTTTTCCTTTACCTTTCTCTTTCCCATGTCTGTGTTCCCTGAAAGCTCTTTTTTCCTTTGATATATCCCATCCCCCCCCCCCATCACCCATCCCACATACCCTGACTTTCCTGCCAACCCATCCACCCCCCCCCTGAGTCAAGATTCTTAACTAGTACCCGTTAGCACCCACACATTCCCTTCACTTGCACCCACACTGACATATATTCCCCCCCCCCCACCGCCAACAGACAATCATTTAAGACGGACTTGATCTCTCTCATCACATCACATCATTTCCGACATCCCATACACCGTACATACATCATATCCCTATACCTTCACACGACGACCTCCATTACATAGAAATATCGTACTACTACTTCACATAATGTTGAGTTTGCAACAACCCCATCGTCGGGGCCCCTGGTCGGCGCACGAAGACTCCCACCTGTTGAGTCTCGTACAGCTGCACGGGCCCCACAACTGGGTTCGAATTGCGTCCCTGGTCAACAGCCGGACACCCAAGCAATGCCGAGAACGCTATCACCAGAACCTGAAGCCGTCCCTTAACCACGACCCGATCACGCCGGAAGAGGGCGTGATGATTGAACGACTAGTCGGGGAGATGGGCAAGCGGTGGGCCGAAATTGCCCGAAGACTCCACGGCCGCAGCGACAATGCTGTGAAGAACTGGTGGAACGGCGGCATGAACAGGCGGAGGAGGATGTGCCTCCGCCAGAGGTCGCAATCCCACAACCTGGACAATATCAACACCACTGCCACCACCACCACAGGCATCAGCAGGCACTCGGAGGACAACATGAGCCAGTTTGCCACTCCACAGTTTATTACCCCACAATACTCGCCAGTCGGCAGGAACCTCACTATCGATGTTAGCCGGAAACACCACCACGACAGCCCACTATCCTCACCAGCCTACACCGAGAGCTCGAGGGGGCAGACTCCCGGCTTGGTATCTGATGCCGCCAGTGCGTTCAGTGCGTCCCCGCGCATGCCACCATCCCCCATGAGCAGCGAGAATACGCTGCCACCGTTGCTGGACCCCCATGGCGCACAGCACCGGCGGACGTCGTTGCCCATCCTGCAGGTCCCCGGGGAACCTCGTATCCCAGAGTATGATAGCCGTACGCAATCATTCACTCGACGATATTCCAGTACGAGCAGGGATTTCGAGAGACGCTCTCGAGAATTGCCCTACACAACCTCCACCCGGGTCTCCTCACTCTCGCATTCGGCCTCCACTCAGCACTATTCGACGATGGATTCGAGTTATCACTACTTACGGTATAAGGTACCGCAATACGACTCTCATCGCGATCCCGTCATGATACGTGATCCGGACTCTGCCCAGCAGGATACTCGGATGAATCTGGCTAGTATTATGGATTGAATAATATCCATTTTCGACCTTTTTATTTATTTATTTATTTCTTCCTACACTTTTTCCAACCTCCATCAGTACCCCTCGAAACGATCGTTCTCGTTTTGAAAACAAAAAAAAAGAACCAAAAAAAAAGCTTCCTAATCCCTTAATTTCCAACCATCTCGACGGCATTGGTATTATCATCATTTACTTCAATTGGCATTTTAATTGATGGGATTTGTTTCCGTTTCCGTTTCCTTTTTTTTGTCCATCTGGGAACTTTGAAAATAGGGGCACAGGGGGGGGACAGGCAGGCTGGGTATTCCATTTTTCATACGGGAAGGGTTTATTTCATTTTCATTGTTGGAATATTTCATAGGGATTTGGGTTTTATATTTTTTCTTCATTTTCATTTTCATTCTCATTTCTTCCTTCTCCCTTTTTGCAAGCTAACGGCCGAAAGAGTTGGGTTCATCTTTTCACATAGTCAAATAGGGGTTTCTTTTCTTTCTTATCACTCTTGGGCAGGCATGGACGGGACGGATGGTGGTGGGTGGGGGGGGAACAATTGGGGAACTTGGAATGGATTCGAGGGAAGGTCTTTTTATTCTCTTCTCTTTTTTTATTCCTCTTCTCTATTTCGCTACTTATTATTCACCTCTCGGAGGGAAAGGAAAGTTCCTCGTTTTCTTTTTATTATTATTTATTCATTATTAGGGATTAGCGGGTTTATTTCTTGCTTTTATCGGTATTTGGGAAATTCTAGGGGGGTTTTTTTTTTCCACAGCTTTCTTCTCTCCTCTTGCTTACCATTTTTCGCCATATATATGGCCTTTCATTGCGTTTCTTTCTTTTGTTTGAATTGAAGCCTTTTCCTTTTTACTTACCTACTGACCAACATTACTTCATTCGTAATTACTCCTTGCCTCTCTGACAAATCTTCCCTTTTTCTCTCTCTCTCATCATCTTCTCATTCTAACAAAGCGGTATCATAAGGGAATTGGGGTTTTTATTTGGCTTTTTTTATTTTTTGCCGCCGTTCATCTTTTCTGCTTAAATCAGGGGAAAGGATTTCTTGAAGAGAAGAAAATGGGGTTTTCACTTTTTTTTTTTTTTGGAATTTGGGTAGTTATAAGGCGTTATTTGGATTGGATGGTGGGTGGGAAATATCTGACAGGTCGGCATGGGTTTGGAAGCGGGATTTTGAAAGGGTTATGGTGGAGGAGGAGGGGAGGGGTAAAGGGGGAGAGATGAAGTTGGCGGGAGGGAAAAAGAGTCAGAGAGGGCAATTGTGTGTGTGTTAAAACTGTCTAAGGGGTGGGAGGACCTTTTACCGCTTATATCGTACCTATTATTATTATTATTTATTCTGATAATATTGTATTTGGCAGAGAGTAGTATTTGAAAACGTGAAACAGGGCGCCTTTTCGCTGATTGGGTGGTTATGTAACGATGGCCGTATTTTCAGATACTTGCTGTCAGATACGAGGGCCACATTTACTTGTCCCAAGCCATAAGTACCCGGAAACAGGGGAGGGGGTGTATATTTTGTTTGGACGCTCAAATACGCATTGTTTTTTTTACTCTAATCCCTGTTTTGGGGAACTAAGGGTCTGGGACAAGTGCCATTTGCAGATCATAATATCAGAATTGTGAACATAGGAAGGGATAGGAAGAGGGTATATGGGCACCCCCACCTAGAAGTGCCCAGTATTATAATATCATACTATACTAAGAAATCAACGAGCAAGGCATATAAATACGATAGATACACAGAGATGTATGATGTATGATCCAAAGGTACCTGTAGAAAACATGCCGAATAAATACGGATACCTATTCTTCCAGGAGCGCTCTATGCATGTACAAGTACAGTACGTGGGGGGGGGGGGGGGTATCACAGGCACACAAGGAGGCCAAAATATTCAATATTCCCAAACCCAGATCTTCCGTCAATTGAAACTCCCACCTCGCCGTTCTACCCTCGCCTATCTAAACCTAACTACGAACGGACTTGAGAGA
>Ga0307517_10007653_pt1 | contig 15702 bp, 13 predicted proteins | sample 23_EM_MG_FD_194515 | JGI IMG/M metagenome (GOLD analysis project Ga0307517, IMG submission 194515) | Populus trichocarpa ectomycorrhiza microbial communities from riparian zone in the Pacific Northwest, United States - 23_EM | ecosystem: Host-associated > Plants > Roots > Unclassified | place...
TATTTCCATCACATCTACTCTTTTTGTCCGATATTTTATAGTTTTGACCATAACATTGTCAGATTTCAACCAATTTTGATGGGTATAGGCTCAAATTGAAGGTGTTTATTGGGGGTATAAGTCTACCAGTTTAAACCGGTCTCTTTGCGGTCTTTTCCGGTCTTGGTCTTTTCCGGTCCTGGTCTTTTCCAGTCTCAGTCCGGTCCAGTCTCGGTCTTTTTCCAGTCTTGAGACTGGACCTTCAAACACTAGTACAAATGCTAATCTACATATTTTGTTATAGTGACCTCCACGAAGGCAGGCAAAAGTATGCAGGAAACTTGCAGGAAACAAGACATGAGATAAAATAATAACATTGTCTTTTCTGTCATTTTCAACACCTTTGAGCTTTATTCTACATGGGTCATCTGTATATGCCACTACATATAATATGTTCTAATGTACTCAATTTGATGATTTGAAGCCCTGTCCTGCAGGTGTCTATTTTTTTTTTGCGACCTGTGGCTAGACTAACTAACCAGGTACTGGTACGGGATTCCCGGGCCAGTGCCCCCTTGCTCAGAACTGGAAAAAGACCATAACCGGACCAGACCAAGACCACAAAAGACTGGACCTATGGTCCAGTCTTTTCATTTTTGAGATGTAAAGACCGCAAAAAGACCAGTCTAAGTGAACTGGTCTTTTGTAGCCTTTTAAATACCCTTTATAGCCATTTGCAAAAAGGTTGGCTGTCACCACTTTGGGTGATTTGAAAACAAACAAAACAAAACAAACCCTAAGCTAGGGTTTGCCCCTCCCAGAGCACTATGCATTGGCGATAAGTTACCAGAAAATGTCAAAAAATATTGTAATATATTCCTACAAGTATAATGTATCCTTAAACCTTGTTATTTTGGGCAGCTTGAGTTGGGGCAATGTTCTTGCTCTGACCTCAATCTGACCTGGGTTCAACTTGCTCAGATCACATATTTTTCACATAGGTTTACATGGTGAACGATTCCTAGAGACTCTATACACCTAATATTAAAAATAATGGGGTAGTAATAGTATGAGGCAAGTATGAGGGTACCGACACCATTCAGAAGGGAAAACCCTAGTTTAGGGTCTGTTGTGTTTTAAAGTTTTCCAAATCAGCAACTGCCAACCTTTTTGCAAACGGCTGTAAAACACACCCAAGAACATATTATTTGGTTCAAAATTGATAGAAATATGATTGAACATCAGCAAAATGTGGGTGTTCTATACCAGGCTACATACTGCTCTATAGCACCATAGAGCCATAGAAAGGGTCTTGTTCAGTGCAGCATTGCAGTCCCAGTATATAACTGTGCCTAAGCTCTATGGAGCTTTATGGAGCAATCCAGAGTATCACAAGGGAATTCTGTAGTACTACTACTATTTTGCTTGGGATCTATAGAGCACTACCCAAGTGGCTCATATTTACAGCTGCTGCCCCCTTTTCCTCACTATTACTCTTAGTTCAAGTTATATAAAATAGATAATATGAATATATTAAATTAACAAATAAGACAAAAAGTATATACATCTACTGGAACATGAGGCAATAAGAGACTTCACAATAGGAAACACAGGATGGCACACACAGAGAGAGTAGCAATGGGATTATGCTCCCTTCTGCAGTGTTCACTACTAAAACAAAGTGATGGATGCAACGGAGACAGCAGTGGGGATTATGCTGCTCTGCGCTGGGGCTTGCAGTAAGGTATGGCCATAGCGAGGGCAGTGGTAGGGATCATGCTGCCTCGCGCTGGGGCTGCCTATGCAAATGAGCTCACAGTAGGGTATGGGCATAGCAAGGGCAGTGGTAGGGATCACGCTGCTCTGCACTGCAGGCCACCTATGCAAATGGGCTTGTAGTAAGGTATGGGCCTAATGAGGGCAGCGGTAGGGATCTTGCTGCCTCGTGTCACCTCACCACCACCACCACCACCACCACCTCCTCATTCCCTCATATTCACTAATGTGGCATTCAACCAATAATGGGGGCTGACATGGCATCGTCGTTGGTATTGGCATTGATGATGATGTCACATCGTCATCATCATCATCGTGACAAGGGCACTTTGGGGGAATTGAGTGCCCACATCTCTCAATGAGGGGAGGGGCATCGATGGGGTGACAGGCCTTGGGGCTTTGTCATTGGGGTGACGTGGCGGTTGAGAAGGGTGGTGGCAGACCCAGGCTGTGATGTGGCAGTCAACAATGTTGGTGGTCCCAACAGAGGGTGGTGGTGACATGGCAGATGTGGAAGCAATGAGGATGCCATCACTGCTTGGCCCATATGGGCGCTTGTGAAGGGCGACAACAGCACACCTAGAGGGAGTAGAGCCGGTGCATGTTTCATGAGAGTAGGGGGAAAAGATGTGGTAGTGTGGAAGCAGCGAATTTCAAAATGAGTTTGGAACTTTGTTGATGGTCATGTGACTGTAGGTTTTCATTTTTCAAAAATGAAAGGTCGCATAAATGGTGGAACTCAGCAATATTTACAGTAACTTACCTACTTATGAAATGTACGACCCTCAATGTATTCCTGTAGACATTCATTGAGATGTTATGTAACATTTTATAAGATGATTCCCCATATCAGTAGTGCTACAGGGAATTTGTGCTAGCACTATGTGGTACTTTAGGTCTATGGATGCTATGGGAATTTATGTGATTACTACAAGAATAATGATTTTGCTATACTTCACTATGACTAAAAATCAGGTTTTGCTGATGAAAATGTAAAATACTGTTGAAAATAGTAGATGTACCAGACTTATTTTATAGAAACACCAATTCTTAATTTAAATTTATGTTCTTGGGCTCATTTAAAGGTAAGAAGAATGTTAACAAAGTTACCGATTCATAATTTTAAAATATTACCTGAAAGACTGGTATAAAACTGGTTAAAACTGGTGCAGACTGAAACTTCGGTTTTAACCAGTCTTAACCACGGTTTTCAGTCTTTTTGCGGTCCAGTCCAGTCTTTTTGACTTCTGGGACAAAGGCAGACCAGTTACAGTTACGGTTAAGGCCCTAGGGGGTCAAAAAACCAGACCAGACCGGACTTTCAAACACTAATAAAATCACACCTTCAAAAACTCCTCAATGGCCTAGGGCTTCGCACCGTACATATTATGGGTATGGCTGTACAGCTTATGGGCTCTATACGGGCTCTTCCACAAGTCATCCGTACCATATAAGTTAAAGTTGAATAGTCAGATGGTACGGTACAGGAGGAATTCTGGTTATATGGCCGTATTTATGGTATATGATAAAATTAAATGATAGAAATGTAAAATAAGGTAACTGATGGAGATAAAAGATTATATGGGTGGTTTTGAGGGCTGACAAAGTTTAGCAGCAATCTTCTCTCAGGCAATTATTAACTTCCTTTTCACCAACATGAGGATCCAGATGGTTTCTGGCTTGAGACTAGCATGACGGAGAGAGATGGTATCTCAACCACCAGAAAAAATCTGTTCAACAGCCACAGTTGATTCTAATGATAGACGATAAATTAGCTTAATAATTAGAAAGGAGGTTCTCAAATAGAGATAATTACCTGGAATTGAGAAGATACCACAAACAAGGTGGTAAAGCTGTGGGAATTGAGCACAATGGCTGTGCCACCATTGAAAGGGATCACAAGTATCAAAATATTCCTGTGGCAAGTTCCAGAATTCAGTCAATTCATCTGTAGAAGTGTGCTTGCATTGAAATCTTGCAGAGTTGAAATAAAAATTTTAATCTACCCATACAGTCCCATATATATAGTGTTTAAAGGTCCAGTCCGGTCTGGTCTTTTGACCCCCAGGGCAGTAGACTGAGACCAGGACCGGTCCACATCGGTTCAGAGACCACAAAAGACCGCACAAAACTGACGTAGACCAGTTTTGATCGGTTTTTTGCAGTCTTAGACCAGTCTGGACCGGAAATTTATTGCACGGTTAATATACTACATTTTTTACATTTATTTGTCAGTAGAGATTGTTGACTGACATATTACCTTCAATATGAGCCCTGTAACATTGAAAACGGTGAAGAATTGAGTAAGATATGATTTATTTCCATCACATCTACTCTTTTTGTCCGATATTTTATAGTTTTGACCATAACATTGTCAGATTTCAACCAATTTTGATGGGTATAGGCTCAAATTGAAGGTGTTTATTGGGGGTATAAGTCTACCAGTTTAAACCGGTCTTAAACACAAAGACCGGTCTATCAAAACCGGTCTCTTTGCGGTCTTTTCCGGTCTTGGTCTTGTCCGGTCCTGGTCTTTTCCAGTCTCGGTCCGGTCCAGTCTCGGTCTTTTTCCAGTCTTGAGACTGGACCTTCAAACACTACATATATACCATATTATGGCAGTACATTGAACAGGTCAATATGGTATATGTCCGTATTTGTGACAGTCGTCAAATATTGGACTGCAAGCCCAAATGGTATGGTACAGGTACCCATATAAAATACCCATATAGCCGTATGCTTACAGTTATGGTGCGAAGCCCTACAATGGCCTGCACTGCCTTAACCTTCACATAATCTAGTGGATCATTTTCAATCAAATAAAAGGCTGGGTGGCTTTGAAGTAAAACCCTAACTTCAAGCATGTGTAACCCTCCTAGTGCTTTAATTTTTGAAAGAAAAATTGGAAGGAGGTCGAATGCCAGCTTCCCACTCATGTAATAGGTTTTTTTCAACCAGAACTCATATGGAATGCAGGCAAGTACATCAACAATATCTACAAAGCATCTGGAATTATTTCAAGGATTCACATTAGTATGTATGAGAGTCTAAGGGTTATAAACTCACTTATCATGCAGCAGCTCCAATAGGTACCTTGCCAGGTCTGCATATCTACCCAGAGGGACCCAGCTTGGTCTTGATCCTTCAAAAATTTAGACAGTGTCTGAATGAATTCTATGTTTAATTTCTGAGTCATCCCACCAAGTGGATCAAGGATGGTGGAGGTGATATCTAATGTCTTCTTTAGAATCACTGCCTCAGAAGCTTCCCAGTAGCAGTTATATCCTTCTGAGTCAAGCTGTTCCAAAAGGGCAAAAACTGCAAGAAAATTAGTGTTTGTAAGTCTGGTCTCATAACCAGAAAAAGACCGGAACCGGACTGGACTAGGACCTGTTAGGACCACAAATCGGTAGGACCATTCAGGACCATAACCATGGTCTGGTCTATGGTCTATCACAAATCAGAAAACTTGAAGACCAAGCAAAGACTGGTTTCAACCGGTCTTAACTTGTCTTTCAAGCCTTGAGGTGATGGCCCTCAGGCCAGGCTTGGGTTTGTCATTTTTATTGAAAAACTTTGAACTAACTAAAGGATTTTTAAGATGAAAATTCAACCAACTATAGCACGATCCAAAAATGCTGGATATGAGATCAATGACACCAAACATTGTTGATCTCAATCCTCAACCACTGTCCCCTGCCTCCCTTGTCCCTACCTCATTTCTACGGTTGCCTCCAGTTGTCTAAAAAGGTGTGTAAATCATTTTCAACATTGTATATTCAAAAAATTCAACTGTTTTTAGGCCTTATAAAGTACAAACCAAACGACCACATCATGTGGCCCCTCCCCTCATTCAGGGATGTGGGCTGACCTTTGTGGGTTGTAGATGGGGCAGAGAGTTCAAGAAACCATGGGGAGGCCCTAGCAGAGGGAGACCCACCAGGTATGATGCCTCATGATTCTATCTAGTACCTACAGCTCATTGACATGCAACATGCCACCCCAGACACTAGTGTTTAAAAGTCCAGTCCGGTCTGGTTATTGGGTCCCCATGGGCGCTAACCGAGACCAAGACCAGTTAGCGTGTCCTTGGAAACCCAAAATAACTGGACCGAACCGGTACTAACTGGTCATGGTCGGTTAGCAGCAGTTATTTTCAGTTACATAACCAGTTATAACTGGTCACAGTTAGGAGTGGTTATAACCAGTTATTGAGGGTAGAATATGTATATGCAAGTAAAAAGTGACCCTCATAAAAACACGGGGGCTTTGGTTCATTAGAAGACTACTTAAATACATAAATTTATACCTACAGGATACTAAATAGAGCACCAAGAATGACGAAAAATGTCCTATTGTTGATAAATACCCTGCCCCCTGTTGATACACCCATATCATACACCCACCCGCTGTCGATTCACCTGCCCCCTGTCAATCCACCTGCCCCTTGTCGATACATATGCCCACCTCCTGTCAATATGCCTGCTTCCTGTCAATACGCCTGCCTCCTGTCAATATGCCTGCCTCCTGTAGATATGCCCACCTTCTGTTGATACGTCCGCTCTGTTGTCGATACACTTGCCTCCTGTCAATACGCCTGCCCTGTTGTCGATACACCCGCCATGTTGTCAATACACCCACCCTGCTGTTGATACACTCGCCTCCTGTCAATACACCTGTGGCCCTATTGATACACCTGTGGCCCTATCAATATGCCTGTGCTCACTGTCATTGTTGTGGGCCATGGTGCTGCAGATGATGTGGCAGGGAGCATGGATGCCCACATCCCTCAAGAAGGGGAGGGGCAAGGAATGACATCGAGGTGGTGATGGTGGTCGACTTGCTTGGCTTGATGTGAAGTGCATATTCACCAGTTGCGCCCTGGGTGGAACTTGCAGGTGGTGGGAGGAACAATGGCATTGGCAACTGTATCGTCACACAGGTGACAAGGGTTACCCTGAGTCACAATACATCAAATTAGTTATAACTTTTTAAATTCTGAACCAAAAATTATGTTTTTTGGGTCATTAAAAAGCTTGTAAATAGGTGAACATTTTGTTATAACCTTAGTGTTGAAAGACTGGTCAGGACCAGTTATTGTCAGTAAGTCATATATTTAATTTGGAACTAACCGCTAACTGGATCGCGGTTACAGTTAGGATCGGTTAGGTAACTTTGTGGTCCTGATCGGTTAGGGTCCGGTCCAGTCTTGGTTATTTTCCAGTTAACTAACCTAACTTCCAAACACTACCAGACACCACATCTCACCACGTTTCATCTGCCTTGTCAAACCCCACTTGTCTGCCTTGTCAAACCCTGCTTGTCTACCTTGTCAAACCCCGCTCATCTGCCATGTCAAACCCCACCACTTGTGGTGATGACCCCCATCGATCACCACCATGGCTCACACCCCCTTACATATGCTCATTGCAAGCCAACTGATGATGGACAAGTCACATTGACATGCCATGTCAATGTTCAATCTCCCCACCAATGTTCCTGTGCTATAATGAAGTCCCTGGTCAGCTTGGTCATGTATGCTTACCCCTCCCATTTAGCCCCGCCTGTTATTGTTTGACCAGAAGCTTCAATGTCACCCCCTAGCTGGCTTCCTCCCTCACACATGGAACCTAACGAGGGGCCAATGGCACCTTCTACTGTAGTAGCCTACTAGTCTAGTATTATATAGTATTAAAATATATTTATCTACATCTAAGAACATCCACAAGACTGGTCAAGACTGGTCTAGATCAGTCATGAACTGGTCCTGGTCTGAACCAGTTCAGACCGGTCTTGTAACTGCAAAAGACAGGTCCACACAGGTCCAGTTCAGTTTTTTGCTTATTTTGGAATTGTGAGGACCAGTCTCAGTCTCAGTCTAAGGCACTTGGGGCAAAAGACCGAGACTGGACCGGACTTTCAGACACTAAAGAAAATAGGACCCTGGAGATGAAGACATGAGGTAGTCTCAAAGCCGTTGATCAAATGTCGCTAGTGTTTAAAAGTCTGGTCTGGTCTGGTTATTGGGTCCCCATGAGCGCTAACCAAGACTGAGACTGGTTAGCATCACCCTGAAAACCCAAAATAACTGAACCGGACTGATACAGACTGGTTATGCACGGTTCGTCACAGTTATTTGTGGTTATATACCCAGTTGTAACTGGTCAAGGTTAGTCATGGTTATAACCAGTTAGTAACTGGTTATAACTGGTTATCCATGTACAAATTCACTTCTAAAATACTCAAATGCATGTATTAATCTAATTAAAAAGCTACATGGTACTAAGAACAAAAATAAAGGGATGTGAGAGGTAGTGGGTAGGTCAAACACCACCTTGCGTCAATTTGGACTATGTGTGTGGGGACAGAGGGGTGTGTGAGGTGGCATAGGGTGGTTGGGTGACCTAGTGATGTGGCAGGTGGGATGCGAACTTCCGTTGGGTGGTTGGGTGGCAGATAACGGGTCTTAAAAGCTATATTCATCAGCTTTCTAATGCACTCTTGAACGTCCAAAATGAGTGAAAACTGAGGGAGAACTTACCTATGTTATTCACTGTGACCTGTCCTGCTGTACCTTCCTACTTGAATCAAACGTCTCGAACATGACATTGTGCAGGAAGTGGTTGACCTGTGGCATGTCTTGACTTGGCCCTATGTGGGCATTCACCGTGGGCTTGATAATCGTGGGGGTGGACGAGAGGAATCAGAGGATGGCGGCAGGAGTCATGATGTGGCAGTTGTATGTTGGCACATGGTGACTACAGTTAGATAATAAGTCACGCGCCTTGAGTTTAGTTATAAATCTCCCAATCCTCAACCAAAAATTATGGTTTGAGGGTTGTTAAAAAGCTCTCAAACAGGGGTATATTTATATGTAATATGAGAATACAATAACCAGTCAGGACCAGTTATGACTGGTTATTTGGTGGTTAGCATAATTCTAAATTTGGAACTAACCGAGGACCACACTGTGGTTACAGTTAGCATCGGTTAGGGTATTTTGTGGTCCTGATGGGTTAGGATCCAGTCCAGTCTCAGTTATTTTCCAATTAACTAACCTAACTTCCAAACACTAAATGTCGCTAAGTGATGATCCAGCAAAGTTTCTATGCCATCTGAACTCAGTCGCTGTAAGTGTTATGGATCAAACCAGGCAAACCATTTACTGAACGAAATTGACATACCTGTCTTCCAAACCAACACATTAATCCTACAATTTCTGCAGCAAACCGCAGTAACCCTGTGTTGTATATATGGGCTGCAAGGTCTAGCCCACACAAGTCCTCAAGGAGCTTCAGGGATGGACAAGCTTTGACACAACAATATTCAAATGCTGAATAAACCAAGGGTTCATTTTCATTTGACCACAGAAATCACAAAAATGAGAAGAGGACATACATCAATTATTCCTGCTCATTGGAGATTCTGTTTATTGTTGACTTGGAGGTTTGGGTTTGTCAAAGGGGCAAAGGGGCACATTGGGGCTTGGAAAGAGCTGGGCGAGCATTGATGAACCTGTCACTGCAGCGACCAGATTATTTTGCTGGGGAGGCAAAATTGACAGCAGGTTGTACCAAAATCACATGACCCCACTGTCTGGAATCAACCTGCTGTGACATTTTGCCTCCTTGTCAAAATAGTCCAGCCCCAGCAGTGTGTCACAGCATTGTTTTCCACCCAAATAACCTTGCATTCAAGTTCCCAATAATTTGGAATTCAATGTCAGCAGTCATGGTCTTCAAAAATAATTTATTACGTCGTTCATATGGTAGACAGGGGCAGGAGCTAGATATAAAAAAGGCATGGATACACTAATCACACCTTCAAAAAATCCTCAATCGCCTGCATCGCTTTAATCTTTTTCAATGCCAGAGGATCTTTTGGATGATTTGTGATGGAGTAGAAGGGTGGGAGACCCAGGAGAATATTGTGCACCTGTAGTACTGCCGGACCCTTAATTCTTGAAAGCAGAATCAGAAGAAGATCAAATGCAAGTTTCCCAACCTCATAATAGTTTGTGTCCTTAACATCTATGAAACGTCTGGAATGAATTCAAGTATTCATATTAGCATGTATGAGAGTGTGAGGGTTATAAACTCACTTTAAGTTATCACACACAAACTCCAATATATGCTTCGCCAGGTCTGCATATGTCTGAGAATAGATCCAGAAAAACCTAGCTCGCTTTCGATCCATCAAAAATTTAGACAGTAGCTGAGAGAATTCTATGTTTGTTCTCGTCCCACCAATTAGATTAAGCAACTTGCCAGAGACGAATACAAACGGGTCTGGTAGAATCACTGGAAGGAGCTGCCAGTTATATTCTTTCAGGTCGAGCTGATCCAGAAGTGTAACAACTGTGAGATAGTGATGGATCTGGGGTGAGGCAGATAAAGACATGAGGTGTGCTCGGAGCCATCCATCAAATGCTACTAGGTGACGATCTAGCAAAGTTTCCGTGCCATCTGGACTCAGACACTGATGTTGTGTATCAAATGAGGGAAGCCATTTACTGAGAGAAATCACCATACCTGCCTTCCGAACCAACACATTAGGTCCGACATGCCATCATCCCAGAACCGAAAAAATGTGCGCGCGGTAAGGTTAAGCCTACGCAAGTCTTCAAGGAGCTTCGGAGATGGATGAGCTTTGACACAACAAAACCGAAATGTGCGACGAACGAAGACTTCATTTCGATTGAATCAATAAAGTCACAACAAGAAGGAGAGGACATACCTTGATGATTCACCAGTGGAGATTCAGTTGGATTCTTAATATGCTTCACGGCCAGTCCAGTGAGTTTCGCGTACGCAGCGCCTTGATCAAGAAAGAGGTCCTTTGAACGAGATCGATCCAGTAGGAAATCAGGGAGCGAAGCATGAAAGAATCGGGGTTCTCCAAATTGATCCCCTGGAAGTGGAACATGAATGATAGAATGAAGGTCTGTCAAAATCATATCTATCTCGCCAGGTCTGTAAAATAGAAACTTTTCGATAAAGGTTGTCGTATGTGTGGACAACCACGGGCCGCCAAGTTGCGAGAAGGGCCGAAGGACAAGGAACGTCAAGACATCCATCACTTTCTCGATGTCAGCGACGGACGAAAGAATGAAGTGGTATAGACCATCCAGCTCAGCGAACAGTGTCTCCTGGCTGAGCTTATAATGTCTGAAAATAATTTCCAATCTATCAGGAGGCCAGTGGCGATGGGAATTGACATATTTTGCGACTGTGGATGCAAAGATAAACTGGCCAGAGGATTTCTCTACCAGACGCCCGATATCTTCTGAGCTTGGCCACGACGCAGGGAAGTGAGCTTTTGAAGGGTGTTTTCGCTTGATTTCGTCGAATGTTGACTGAAGGAAGACCCGAATGTCGTCATCAGGTTGGTAGGTATCATCTAACGCAATGCTGAATGAAAGTGAGCCTAGACCGTTTTGGTCATTGAACGCTTGGCGGATATCTCGCTCTGGTCGACTCGCGATGAGGAACCAAAGCGGGATGCGGAGATATTTTACGGCTGTGGAAAGGGCATTCAGGATGTGGGTTTGCACCAAGGTGGTGCGGCATTCGTCCAGGCCATCCAGGATAATTAACCTTGGACGAGAAAGGAGGATTGGTGCAAGTGTCTCGTCATTAGCGGCAGCATTCAATGGTTTGATGATAAGCGCTTGAATTTGTGCTTGAATCGAGCATGAGAAGAGGGCCGGGTCCTGCTCCACTGCCTCAAGAACATGAGAACAGATTTCTGGTATGGATTTGACGAGTTGGTAAACGAGAGTTGCGACCAATGGAGTCTCGTCATCGCGCCCAGCCGCATTCCTAGAGAAAAAGAAAGCAGCGGCAAGAAGCCCAGCCTCCTCAAGAAGCTCTGCGATGGTTTGCGCGATCGCTGACTTGCCAGCTCCCGCAGGACCGTATAGCCAAAGAATCAATGCGACCTTATTTGCATCCTTAACCCAGTCTGTGATTTCCTTCAAAACTGCCTTCCGTGTATGTGGATGACACTTGGGTGGGTCACAACGTTCGCCAGAGTTGTGAAATGCGCCTGGAGAAATATGTTGTTGTAGGAGCTCCATCACTATGAAATTCTATCAGTATTTTTACGGTTGAGGTATAGGAGCCTCACATCTCCTGCCCTCATTTACGACGTGGTGTGAATGGAAATCTCCCTGCATCGTGAATGTCCCTCCATTGACAACTGTATTCCTCGCGTTTGGAAACATTCCCTCGGGGATTGCTGGCGATAGGGTTATGGGCAAGAGCGACGGTTCTCACAGGTTGGCTGTATTACAAATAAGATGCGGGAACACCGCCACGATTCCGCGCTGGAAGAAATTCACGGCTGGTCATGCCACATAAATTGAATGAGATATTTCATTGAGGCTGCAACTGGTTGAATCCTCCAGTACAATATACTGAGCGACAATAAGGCTTCGGGAAAACCAGGTGCGAATTCATAATAATCACCATCCGTAGCAAGTACTGGGGCAGTCCCTAAGTGTCAGTGAGAGCCTGACGTAGTCCATTCAGGTTTTACTACTGTAATCAAGAAGTAGCGATTAAGAAAGATATTTAGACGATTAAAAAGTGCAAGACAAAAAAAGGCCCAACGCAATCGATACAGGTGATGCTGTCGGGCGATGGATCAACGTCCAGGATACCTCATATGTTTAATTCCATTGAGCATCCTCCTGCTATTGATCGAGGCTGGGCAGTGGATATCATCTACCTTAGAGATTGCTAAAAGGACTTATCATCCGTAGTAGGCACTCGGGGTTGTGGTTCGTGGATGAGATGACGCCAAGTCTATGTATGGCTGGTTATCCTGACTCTGATTCCCGAGAAAGGTTTCGTTAGCGATATCACGGGAATGCGGCGAGCAAATCCTCACGACTTGCTCACTTCTGACCCAGTGATTATGATGAAATCGCAGAAAAATAGAGATGTAAAATAAAATGAGAAAGATGGATGAACCCCGGAAAACGACGTCAAGGAAAGATAGAGCGTAAAAATTCAACCAAACAAAAACCTACAACTCAACACTGCATGAGTGAATGAGATGGAAAGGGGGGACGAGCTAGACCGGGATCTCCATACGTTTGGCAGAGACTGAGCTTTCGCACACAGATACAACGGCCAAGCTGTTCTTTGATAGAGTGGCGGGTCTCCATAGTAAACTAGTACACACGAGATAGCTAGACAGACCGTAAGACCCGATAGCGGGTACTTGCGGATGAAGAGGGATACGTTCAACCACAGCACAGACCAGAGCACTGAGGAGAACCGGGTTTCAAGCTTGTACATGGCTAGCATCGCAAGACTGTAGAATATGGAGGATCCGGTGGTGGTTATGCTCCGGATAGTGGACCAAAATGGTTCGTGTTCGACTATGCTGCTGCTGGCCTATTCGGGCATTATTTGAGGGGTTCTCATGACAGAGTGCATAGGACATGTGATGTCGCATTACGGACCGGGGGTCGTTCGCGGGAGTAAGATGTGGTTGAAAATCTTTGTTGGGTGAAGAAATCATAGTAAGTTGGTCTCTGGAATAAATTCCAACTATAAATGTTCTTACCTGGAAACTCGATCACCAATTCCTCTAGTTTGCGCAGAGCCTCCATTTTCACCTCTGACTTTGCTCTGACTACACCCGCACCCCATTGGAGTTCTGATAGGCGACAAGCCCAGTTCGGACGGCGTCGTTGATAGCCAACTCGCATTCTTTGGCCGCCAGGTGCGGTTCGCAGGCTTGGAGCGGGAAATGATGCGGAGAATAGACGTGCAAAAAAAAAAAAAAAGTGTAACTGGGGTCAAAGGTGGGGCTAAAACGATGCAAGAACAGGCGAGGGCAGTAAAAACTCGGCGAAGAAGACGGAAGTCGCTGGTGGTTGAGGAGAAGCGACTCTCTGATATTGCCTGCCCCGCTATTCTTCGAGTTGGACCCCCTGATCACCGGGTGATTCTCAAAAAGAAAAAACGAATATAAGACACGAGCAAAAATAAAGAAGAAAAAACACAGGTCGCCCAACATCGTACTGGTTTCGAGGAGGAAGCTGGAAATAATGACCGTGGTTGGAGAGAGGGTGCTGCCAAGCTGCAACAAACATCTGCTCCCCCGATGTTGCTAATTCGAAGATCGATGAAGAGCCCCGGCCGGCTGCATACTAGTGCTTGAATATTCCCTGCTAAAACATGGGAGACCAACACTTCTTTTCTCACCATTCGACTCTTGTTCTGTGGTCCTTGACTGGTCGTGTCAATACCCACACAGCCACATCTTTCTGTTATTCCCTCTATCAAGACCGCCAGACTCTGTTTCAAGAGACTACGATGATTCAAAGGTCACGTCGGTCGCGGTCTACTCTCCAGCGTGTGTGGCGACGTCTTCGCCATCCCTAGTGCACGAATAAGAATGGGGCGGTCTACAAACCGTGCGTCTCTTTTCTCTTGGTTCATTAGGTCATTTAAGCTTATATCCCCCTCAGATACCAGCAACAACCCGCGTTTCGGTCTTGCATGCCCACAGTCGCGGACGGATGTGGGACCAAAAGAAAGTTTTTTTCACGTATACGCTCGTATCTAAATAATCAAAGGATGTTCAACTTCCTGTCAACTAATTGAGGTGAATCGCAACATCGTCACCTCATCCGGTAATTTGTCTCGATCGATCGCTGATTTGGCGCCGGCCGGGGGGGAATTCTGGGCGTCTAATCTGGGCTTGCCCTCACCTTGCGCGCTTGATTTTACTCGCAGAGCAACCGCATATACGTTCTGCCCTCCACGAACACGAGAGAATAATGACTAATGACTGATATTGTCTCGATTTGTCTGAGACTTGCCGTTCTGTTACAAATGCAGATATTATGGGCTCACCACGCATCCGAGTCTTCCGGGTGACTCGGAGGACGTCCTCGGCAACTCTGGAAAAAAAAAGAAAGAAAGTGATACGAGGCCCCAAAATCTCAAAGAGGATAGAACAAAGAGAGATTGGTGAGGAACGCCATTTGAGCTGCCCTCTGTGTGTCCAGCGAAATTGTAGGCTTTCCGACTTGAAGCCGCGGGAACGTGTACCTCTCAGGTGATGCCTCAGCGTACTGAGGCTTGGCAGTGCCGTTGTTTGGATCGTGGTTAACCGCGAATCTGATGATGTAGTCGTCCAGGAGTCCTAACAAAAGGTCTGAGCCATGGAACTATAAAACCAATTGAGGGACACAGGTTTATGATCAATATAACGAATCCTACCGAGCCAGAAACGGGGAAGTATTTCGATCGTTTGGTTACTGATATACAAATCCCTTAGTCACAACACCTAACGGTTTCTATTCGGAAAACTCACAGAAAGACCACGCCTTCTGCCCTTCGGACAGACTTTGCAAGAAGAATCTCGTTGGAGCTTGGAAAACGGCATCCCCCTGGAAAGCGGCCATTCTCTTGAACTGAAGTGAAACGATTGTGGCGTTTCCAGTGTCAAATGGAGATCCCTCCGACGGAGTCGAGGGGTAAAGCGTCCAAAGCTCTTCGAGCTCTGCAATCGGGGCCTTTGGGACGAAGATTTCGCTGACATATTTTCGGAAGTCCTCTTCAGTCCTACAATACATGTGAGTCACATGCATTGAACATTCCGTTGAATCAGTCTTACGTTACATTTCTAGAAGAGAGTGCGAAGAGAGTTCCTTCATCATCTGTTGATCATCCGCACAACCTGGAGGCACGAATAGTTTGTTTGAAGTTAAACATATAAAAAAACAGGAACATACCAGAAACAAAGGGTACGTTGGCAACCGAACCAAGCTCCACAAGTTTTTGAGGATCGTCCTGGAGAAATATACCATCTGCGCGTGGTAGCCAGGCAAGATTTAACGACTGAGAGCCAAATTGGTATCAATTCATCGAAAGGCATTCCTAACGAACCTGGTAGTTGAAAGCATTGGGGCTCTTATCAACG